>JACCEA010850617.1_pt1 | contig 34657 bp, 36 predicted proteins | sample 7449851 | NCBI WGS metagenome assembly JACCEA01 (sample SAMN15323453, study PRJNA562643) | freshwater metagenome | isolation source: river surface water | place: USA:Blue River Watershed | collected 2017-08-18 | reverse complement strand
TGTAGAAGTGAACAATGTTTATATATTTGCACTCCATTACACGCGGGTGTGGTGAAATTGGTAGACACGCCAGACTTAGGATCTGGTGCCGCAAGGTGTGAAGGTTCGAGTCCTTTCACCCGCACAAAAAAGCTCAAAACAATGTTTTGAGCTTTTTTTATTTTACAGTTAACATGTAAGTTTCTATGGCTTTAAGTTCTTCTTCTGTCATTGTTTTAGTAACGGCGAAATTAGCTTTCATAATTTCAAATTGAGTAGGATCAACAATTGGATCTGCTTCTCCTTGTAAAAAAATTGAAATACTTGCCTTTTTCTCCGTGTAAATTTTTGCAATTTCTTTGATGCTAGGACCTACAATTTTTGCATCAGGTTTGTGGCAAGTGGCACACATCCCTTTTCCTTCAAATAATTCTTTCCCTAAATCTTCAGAGGAAAGTGCAGCAGTTGTTGTTTTTGTATCCTCAATAGGATTTCCCATTGGATCGGTTTCTACTTTCTTTCCACAACTTATTACACTTAAAAAAAACGCAATTACACAAATTGTTTTTATACTGTTTTTCATCACTAATGTTATTTTAATTCTCAAATTTACAGGTCCGTTTCTAGTATAAAAATGATAAATATCAAGTGTTTATTGATTTAATAAAACAGCTGCTTCTTTTGCGAAATAGGTCGAAATTAAACTCGCACCCGCTCTTTTGATACACATTAATTGTTCCATCATAATTTTATTATGATCTAACCAACCTCTTTCTGAAGCTGCTTTAATCATCGCATATTCACCAGAAACATGGAAAACGGTTACTGGAACATTCACGGCATCTTTTACTTCTCTAACAATATCTAAATACGCTATTCCTGGCTTCACCATAACCATATCAGCACCTTCTTCCACATCCCAAAGTGCTTCTTTAACCGCTTCGATACGATTGGCGTAATCCATTTGGTAAGTTTTTTTATCTTTAGGAACAACCACATCTGCTTCTTTTGGAGCACTGTCTAAAGCATCTCTAAAAGGCCCATAAAAGGCTGAAGCATATTTTGCCGAATAACTCATGATTCCCACATGATGAAAACCAGCAGCATCCAACCCTTCACGTAATCTTAACACTCTTCCGTCCATCATGTCTGAAGGCGCGACAAAATCGGCACCAGCTTTAGCATGAGAAACGGCCATTTTTACTAAAGCAGCATTCGTAGCATCATTCGCAACATCGCCATTTTCGATAATTCCATCATGACCATAAATCGAATACGGATCTAACGCCACATCTGGCATCACAATCATTTCTGGACAAGCAGCTTTTATAGCTTTAATCGCACGTTGCATTAATCCGTTGTCATTCCAAGCTTCTTTTCCCGTGTTGTCTTTCAGCGATTCATCTACTTTTACATAAATATTTACGGCACGAATACCTAAAGCGAACAATTCTTTCACTTCTTCTACCGTTAAATCGATAGAACGACGAAAAATGCCTGGCATAGAAGGAATTTCTACTTTTACATTTTCGCCTTCAGCAATAAACATCGGAAACATAAAATCACTTGGACTTAATGTGGTTTCGCGAACTAAACTTCTTATGGATTCGTTTACTCTTAAACGACGACCTCTTTGTAATGGAAACATAATTTCTTTATTTACGATTTTCGATTTAGGATTTGGGATTTGCGTCCACAATCCAATCTATGGGATTTTCTAAAACTTGTATCAATTTTTCTTCCGCACTACCTACTTCAGGATGATGGTTGTATACCCATTGCACATGTGGTGGTAAGCTCATTAAAATACTTTCTATTCTTCCGTTGGTTTTTAGTCCGAAAAGGGTGCCTTTATCGTGCACCAAATTGAATTCTACATAACGACCACGACGAATTTCTTGCCAAGTTCGTTGTTCTTGTTTATATGATAAATCTTTTCTTCTTTCAACAATTGGAACATAAGCTTCTAAGAAAGAATTTCCAACTTCTGTTACGAAATTGAACCAATCTTCCATTTTCATGTCTTCCGTTTCTTTGCAATAATCGAAAAATAAACCACCTAAACCACGGGCTTCATTTCTGTGAGCGTTCCAAAAATAGGCATCACATTGTTTTTTATATTTAGGATAGAATTCTGGATTGTGTTTGTCGCACGCTGTTTTACACGTTTGATGAAAATGTTTTGCATCTTCTTCAAACAAATAATAAGGCGTTAAATCTTGTCCGCCACCAAACCAACTGTTGATTATGTTTCCGTTATCGTCATACATTTCAAAATAACGCCAATTTGCGTGAACAGTAGGCACCATCGGATTTTTAGGATGAATCACTAAACTCAAACCACAAGCAAAAAAATCGGCTTCACCAACGTTGAATAATTTCTGCATCGAATCTGGTAATTTTCCATGAACGGCTGAAATATTTACACCACCTTTTTCAAATACGTTTCCGTTTTCGATTACGCGTGTTCTTCCTCCGCCGCCTTCTGGTCGTTCCCAAATGTCTTCACGGAATTTGGCTTTTCCTTCAACTGCTTCCAATCCAGCAACAATTTCGTCTTGAAGGTTTTGTATATAGGTGTAGAATTTATTTTTCACAAATATTTGATTTTTTATCTTTTAAAATTAAAAAATTAATTAGAAAAACTCCATAAGAAAAGAACATTATTCTCGATGAATTTTCTATAGTTTGAATCCTGAATTTTTTAAAAAATACAATTCTATCAATAGCAAAAGAATTCCTTCCATTTATTTGATAAAAATTTCCATTTTTAAAAAACACATCTCCTTCAAAAAAATTATAAATAAAAAAAATCCCATAAAAAATACCAATAACTCCAGCTATATTCAACAATTTTGTCCCAGTTAAATTTTCTTTGTTTAATCCTTTTTTAGAAATAGAAAACATTGATAGAAAAAACATTATGAACACAATTATATGCATATAACTCAGACAATCCCAATTTATTAGGAATTCAATCTTAAATATTGAAATAAATATATTTATTAAAGATAATGTTATAAATAACAAAGAAAAATAATAGAATAACTTACTCATTTACAACTAATTACTAAAAACTGAACACTAACAACTGTTACTGACCGTATTCCTTCACCGCTTCCACAAATGCCTTCGCGTGATCAACAGGAATATTTGGTAAAATTCCGTGACCTAAGTTAACGATGTAATTGTCTTTTCCGAATTCGTCAATCATTTCGTGCACCATTTTTTTGATGGTTGGAATTGGTGATAACAATCGAGATGGATCGAAATTTCCTTGTAAAGTGATTTTTCCACCTGTTAAATATCGTGCATTTCTTGGTGAACACGTCCAATCTACTCCTAACGCCGAAGCTTTTGATTTTGCCATATCGTTTAAGGCGAACCAACATCCTTTTCCAAAAACAATCACTTTCGTTTCTTCTGCTAAAGCTTCTACGATTTGATTGATGTATTGCCAAGAGAATTCTTGATAATCCACTGGAGATAACATGCCGCCCCAAGAATCGAAAATTTGAATCGCGTTACAACCTGCTTTTACTTTTTCTTTTAAATATAAGATTGTTGTATCTGTAATTTTTTGTAATAAAACGTGTGCTGCTACTGGGTTTGAAAAACAAAATCCTTTCGCTGTATCAAAACTTTTAGAACCTTTTCCTTCTACGGCATAACAGAAAATGGTCCATGGTGAACCGGCGAAACCAATTAATGGCACCTCATCGTTCAACATTTGTTTAGTCAATTTAATTGCATCAAAAACATAACCCAACGTTTCATTCACATCTGGAACAAATACTTTTTCTACATCTTGTGAAGTACGAATTGGATTTGGGATTATCGGACCTAAATTATCTTTTAATTCTACGTGAATTCCCATCGCACGTGGCACCACCAAAATATCCGAAAATAAAATCGCCGCATCTGGTTTTACAATTCGAATCGGTTGCACTGTAATTTCAGCAGCTAATTCTGGTGTTTCACAACGAGTGAAGAAATCATATTTGTCGCGTAACGCTCTAAATTCTGGTAAATATCTTCCGGCTTGACGCATCATCCAAACTGGCGGACGTTCTACAGATTCGTTATTTAAGGCACGTAGGAATAAATCGTTTTTTATCATTTTTTTTAATTTTGCCACAAAGGCGCAAAGGCACTAAGTTTAATTATTATAATACTCTATAACTTGTTCAATTACGTTTTCAACACTTGGTTGATACGCAGTTTTTATATTTTTAATTTTAGTTTCAGATAACACATTTCTTAATGCGTCTGCTGTTGTATTTCCGATGCAAAACAACTTTTCGTTGGCAAGCGTGTTCTTTTTCAAATAACTCGTTACGGCTGACGGACTGAAAAACAGAATTCCATCTACTTTATCTGAGATTTTATGTGGTGTTAATGTCGTATCGTACACTTTAATTTCATTGAACGTAATTTCGTTTTCCGTTAACATTTCTGGCAAGGTATCTCTTCGAAGATTTCCGCTAAAAAACGTATAACTTTCATCTGAATACACTAACGTAATAATTTCGGCTAAATCTTCTGCATAACCTGTATGGGCTTCTACTTTAAATCCGTTTTCGTTTAATAATTCTTTGGTTTTTGAACCCACACAAAAAACAGTTTTGTTTTTTAATTCTTCAATTGTTGGATGTTGTAAAATACTTAAAACCGCATTTTGACTCGTGAAAATTAAATTTTTGTTTAGGTTTTTTATTTCGAAAGAAGCGTTTTCTGTTTTAATAAAATCGGCTTCCAAAACTTCAATGTTCGCTTTAACTAATTCTTCTTTTTGAATTGGCGAAAGTGTTTTGGTAGAAAGTATTGTGGTTTTATCGGACATTATTTTTTTAATTTTTCTTTAATTTCTACCATTAATTCAGAACCACCATTGCTTAAAATTTCTTGAGCACAGTTGAATCCTAGTTTTTTCCATTCAGAAACGGCAACTTTCTTAGTAACTTCTAATTTTTGTTTCCCATCGATTGAAAATAAAACTCCAGTGAAATCAATGACATCTTCTTTTTCATTGTAAGTGGCAATAGCTCCAATTGGCGCGGTACAACCACCTTCTAATGTTCTTAAAAATTGACGTTCGATATAGGTGCAAATTTCTGTTTCAATATGATTTAATTGCGAAACCGCCTCTAAAGAAAAGAAATCTTCTGCATTGCAAACTACTAACATCGCACCTTGAGCTGGCGCTGGAACCATCCAATCTAAAGCAATAAAATTTTCAGGTTTTAAATTGATTCTTTCTAAACCGGCTTCTGCAAAAATAGCACCGCTCCAAGTTTGAGAATCGGCTACTTTTTGCATTCTGGTGTTTACATTTCCGCGAATATCTTCTACAGTATGTGTTGGATATTTGTGTAACCAACTTGCTTTTCTTCTTAAACTACTACTTGCAATGGTAGCGTTTTCTTCGGTAAGAAAATCTAAATTTCCTTTATGAACTAAAATATCTAAGGTTGAAGCTCTTTCTAAAACGGCTGCTTGAATAATTCCGTTTGGCAATTGCGTAGGTACATCTTTCATCGAATGCACGGCAATGTCAATTTTACCCTGAATCATAGCAATATCTAAAGTCTTTGTGAAAATTCCTGTGATGCCTAATTCGTAAAGAGGTTTATCTAAAACAATATCGCCTTCCGATTTTACAGCGGTAATTTCGGTTTTATACCCTAAATCGTTTAACTGTTTTTCAACTGTTTTGGCTTGCCAAAGTGCTAATTCGCTATCGCGAGTTCCTATTCGTATTGTTTTTTGCTTCATTTTTTATCGTTAAACCTTAATTTCTTAATGGTTTATTTCTCTATTTGAAAAACCTTGTTAATCCATTCCACACTTTCTTCTACAACGGTGTTATCGTCTTTTAAATGATTGGCAAAATGACTGGTTATTTTTTGAATTAATTTAGCCGTAATAATTTCTGCATATTCGTCATTAAAATCGGCATTTTTCTTTTTCAAGTGATTGATTTCAGATTCTTTAATTGCGTTTAATTTCGCTTTTAAAGCATGAATAGTTGGTGCGTATTTTCTACCTTTTGACCAAGTTAAAAATTCGGTTAAAATTTCTGTAATAATTTCTTCGGCTGCAGGAATATGTTGTTTTCTATTTTCTAAAGTTTCATCCGTAATTTGCGACAAATGATCCATGTGAACCAAAGTTACAAATGGGTTTTGTTTTACGTTTTCGTTGACGTTTTTCGGAATAGATAAATCTAAAATCAATAATGGTTTTTTCAGATTTAAAATATCTAAATCGATAGTTGGATTTTGAGCTCCTGTTGCTACTACAACTACATCAGCTTTTTGTAATTCGATTTGTAGATCCGAATAATCTTTTACAATAAGATTTAATTTTTTGGCTAATTTCTCGGCCTTATCTTTTGTACGATTGATTAACGTAATTTGATCGTGTTTCGAATGTTTGACAAGATTTTCACAAGTGTTTCTTCCAATTTTTCCTGTTCCAAAAAGCAAAATGTTTTTGTTAGAAATATCTTCAACATTCTTAAAAATATATTGAACTGCCGCAAATGACACCGAAGTGGCACCGCTAGAAATTTCTGTTTCGTTCTTAACTTTTTTACTCGCCTGAATAACTGAATTCACCAAACGTTCTAAGTAAGCATTGGCTAAATTTAGTTTCTTACTTTCTACAAACGCATTTTTTAATTGTGCGATGATTTCAAAATCACCTAAGATCTGACTATCTAAACCTGTTCCAACACGAAACATATGATTTAATGCGTCTTTTTGTTTGTAAACGTAAGCGAATTTCTGAAATTCTTCAATGGAACCCTGGCTATTTTCACAAAGTAATTGTATCAATTGAAAAGGATGCTGTGCAAAACCATAAACTTCGGTTCTGTTACAAGTAGAAGTCACCAATAAACTCTCCACACCATTGGATTTGGCTTGTTCCAACAACTTGGTTTTAGCTGTTTCGTCTAAACTAAATTTACCTCTTATTTCGGCATCAGCTTTTTTATAACTCAAGCCGATAGCATAGAAAGTATTTTGTTTTGCGGGTGAATGATTGTCCATAAATTGCTTTACCTCTTAAAGATGCACAAAATTATTGTTTCAAAGTTTATAAAAACAACGCTAAAAGTACTTTTTATATCGTAAATAGTTTTTTTTGAATAAATTGTACTTATTTTGATATAAACTAGTAACTTTGTAACAAATTCAACCCTACAGAAGCACTTTGTTTAGAATAATTATAAATAAGAAAGATAAAGTTTTACGAATTTAGGACAAATTTAAAGAATAAAAATAACGCTATGAGTTCATTTGAAGAAATTAAAATTGACGATGATTTTACATTGTTACGTTTTCAAAACGATTCAGAAAACCAAGAAACACTTGAAAAACAGGTTGGTACAGGGTTAATTCAGTTTCATTTTAATGTAAAAGGAAAAGCAAAATTTATTTTTAACAACAATACTTACACGTTAGATTTAAATGAAGAAAAAGCACTTTTGTTATACAATCCGCAAAAAGAATTACCGCTTCATTTAGAAATTGAGCCCAAAAGTTGGATCATTTCGATTTTAATTTCGATTAAAAAATTTCATACTTTATTTTCTAATGATGCGGAAACTATCCCATTTTTGAGTAAAGACAACTTGGAGAAAAAGTATTATGCAGAGGAAAGCATCAGTCCTTCCATGGCTATTGTATTGAATCAGATTTTTCATTATAATCAAAATTCATCTATCAAAACTTTATATTTAAAAGGGAAAAGTTACGAATTGTTGAGTTTGTTTTTCAATACGAATGAAGACCCGAATGCAGAACATTGTCCGTTTTTATCTGATGAAGGCAATGTTTTAAAAATAAAAAAAGCCAAAGAAATTATCATCAAAAACATGTCTGAACCACCAGGTTTACAAGAATTAGCAGATGAAGTTGGCATTTCATTAAAAAAATTAAAAGCAGGATTTAAAGAAATTTATGGCGACACCGTTTTCAATTTTCTATTCGATTATAAAATGGAATACGCACGTAATTTATTGGATTCTGGATCGTATAATGTAAATGAAGTAGGTTTACAAATTGGGTACAGCACATCTAGTCATTTCATAGCAGCCTTTAAAAAGAAATACGGAACTACTCCAAAAAAATATTTATTAGAGAAATAAAAAAAGAGCCGAATGGCTCTTTTTTTATTAAATATCTTAATTGTAATAATGGGCAACAACAATTACTTCATCATCTCCACCCCCAATTTGCATTTTCACAGCTCCAGTTCCACCTGTATCCGATACGAATAATATTCCAGCGAACATTGGACAATAAGTCCCAGGCCCAAGTTTTATATAATCATGACCCGTTGCATAGAATTTTTTATTAAATCCTTCTCCACCTCCAGCACCTAAGCTACTCCCATTCGTATAAAAATTACCACTATAACCCATTGCTCCTGGATTCCCAGCAAAATTGATAGGAACACCATCATAGTCATTTAATACAATTGCACCTGAAGGACCATTTTGTCTAAGATAAGTATAAAATTGTGCAGTTCTTGCATGATAATCGTCAATTGGAATTCCAGATTTATAAATTTCATAAGAAATCGCATAATTTATTTCAACAATTGCAGGTCTGGTTAATGTAAATGTAGATAAACCAGCACCAGATTGTCTTGGCCAACCTGCTTCTGAATATCCAGAACCCACACCGGTTTGATTGACCTGATTTGTATCTGCACCTCCAGTATCTAATGGATCTGCTAAATAATTAGCGGGATTAAAAAGTACTTCAATGTTTGCTGGCGCAGGACTTAAAACTAAATCTCCATTAGAATTAGCATAAACACGGGTGTTTTCGTTAACGCCTAAATTTAAAGGATTGTTGGCGGCATTTAATCCTTCAACGCGAATAGTGGAACTTGTGCCAGAAACATGTACTTCTTCTTGAGGGTTTGTTGTATTAACTCCAACTTGAGAGGAAACAAACAAAGAAGATAAAATTGATATAAATACTAATACTTTTTTCATAATTGACTATTAATTGTAAATACGGATTTTTAAATAATCTGAAGAACCTCCAAAGCCTACAAACGTTTGTCTGTTATTCCCATCTGCAGTTTCACCATAAAAAACCAAGGAATGATTGCCTTGCGGAATATTTCCATACCCTACACCATGAATAAAAGCATAACCCACTGAGCCTTGAGTAAAAGAAGTGTATGCTTCTCCATGTAAACCATACTTTTTGGAAAGTTCAGTAGCATCTAACCCATCACTATTTAAATCTATATAAAAATAACAGCGTACAGTTCTGGCTGAGATATCATTAAATGTTGACGCCGAAGGAGCAGGCAAAGGTAAATCTGAAAGATCAATGGTCATGGCATAACGCACTTCAATTAAGGCTTGTTGTGGACTAGAAAAAGGCACTGAAACTATTTGATTGGTTGCACTTGTTACAGTCGCATCATTAGCTACAACTGTTCCGTCACCATACGGTCCGTTTGGGACAAAATTAGGCACACTAATTAAAAAATTCAAAGGTTCATTGACTCCAATACTTTCACCAGGATTATAATTTGGAGGATTAAGTGTTAAGTCGCCATTAGAATTAACATAAACCGGAGCTAATTTAGGAGCAACGTTTAATAAAGGTTTATTTGTGGAATTCAAACTTTGTACACGGATAGTGGAATTTGTTCCTGCAATGTGTAAATCTTGTTGAGGTGTGGTAGTTCCAATACCAACTTGAGAAAATGAAAAATTTCCACACAAAACGACTATGACAAATATTACTTTTTTCATATAAATTGGATTAGCAGCTAAAAAATTAATATAATCGTAAGAAAATTGAATCAGGCCCACCTGCAAATCTCACAAATGTGTTTTGATTATTTGTACCTGAGCAAATAGTTCCGTAAAAACGAAGAGTATGAGTCCCTGGTGTTAAAGCAACGTAGGTGGTTCCGCTATTGTAAATATAACCTGTAGCGGCATCTGGAAGAGCTAAAAGATCTGTTCCTGCATCATTCCGATTGAAATAACATCTTGAACTTGGAGCATATCTCCTAGTAGTCGGTGCAAGAACTGGAGTATCTAAAGTAAAGAAATTAGTAATATTTCTGGCATAAGGATCTTTGATAGTTGTTAGCAAATTGTCGCGAAAAACTTCAATGCTTAAAGAATATTTTATTTCCAAAGTAGTATTTCGACCAACAGTAAATGTATAAGAAGTGATTTCTACACTTTCATAACCATCATTTGCCTGAAGGGCAGTTATAGCAACAGTTCCGTTAACGCCAGCAGTAGTATAAGCATCAGACCCGTCGCTATTTTGAAAAGCAGAAACCCTAAGGGTCATATCACCTTTACTATCCACATAAAGCGGATAGGTTTGACCAACCACTCCGCCATTAAAATCATTATTGGTGGCATTTAAACCATCAACTCTAATCGTTCCAGTATTAGAACCTAAATGTAAAGCTTGTTGTGGATTGGTTGTATTTACTCCAACATTTTGTGCATTCGCACATAAAAATGTAAAAAACAAAATAACAAAGTATTTTTTTTCCATAGTTGAGGGGTTGTAAATTAATCTTAAAGAATTTAAATATTTCTCAACAAATAAATACATTTATTTTTAATTTTCTTAACATTTAACACTAATATTGTTGTATTTTTAAAAAAACTCGATAAAAAACAAATTTTATAGACAAATAGCATTTTTTTTTGATAAAAAGCATGTAATAGAATACTAATAAATATTTAGTATTTTTGAAAAAAAAAAATTGAAAAATGAAAGGAGTATTATTAGTTAATTTAGGATCGCCAGAAAGCCCAACAGCTAAAGACGTTAAACCATATTTAGATGAATTTTTAATGGATAAATACGTAATTGACGTTCCGTATTTATTACGTGCTTTATTAGTAAGAGGTATTATTTTACAAACGAGACCAAAAAAATCAGCTGAAGCATATGCAAGAATATGGACCAGCGAAGGTTCTCCTTTAATTGTACTTTCAAAAAGAATGCACGAAAAAGTGAAAAGCTTAGTAAATATTCCTGTAGCTTTATCTATGCGTTATGGTACTATGACTATTTTAAAAGGTTTGCAAGAACTTCACGATAAAGGAGTAACTGAAGTTATGCTTTTCCCTTTATATCCGCAACATGCCATGGCTTCTACTACTACTATTTTAGTTTTAGCTGAAGAACTTCGCGCCAAGCATTTTCCACATATGAAATTTACGAATGTACCCGCTTTTTACAACAAACCGGGATATATTGAAGCTTTAGCAAATTCTATGAAAAAACATTTGGAAGGTTTTGAATACGATCATTTATTGTTTTCGTATCACGGAATCCCAAAACGTCACATTCGTAAAACAGATGTAACCAAATCACATTGTACAATTGATGGTTCATGTTGTAATACACCTTCGCCAGCGCACGAATTTTGCTACCGTCACCAATGTTACGAAACTACCAAACAAGTAGTGAAATTATTAGGTATTCCAGAAGGAAAATACAGCCAAACTTTTCAATCGCGTTTAGCAGGTGACAAATGGTTAACGCCTTATACCGATGTGGAAATTAATAAAATGCCTGAAAAAGGGATTAAAAAATTAGCCGTTGTAACGCCAGCTTTCGTGGCAGATTGTTTAGAAACGTTAGAAGAAATTGCCATGGAAGCCAACGAACAATTTTTACATCATGGTGGGGAAGAATTTTTAGCCATTCCTTGTATGAATGACGAAGACGAATGGTGTGGAGTGGTTGCAAAATGGATAGAAGAGTTTAAAGAAGAGCCAAGTAAAAAGTAAAAAGAACCAAGTAAAAAAACTTGAACTAAAAAATGGAATATTATAATTATCTAAAATCCTTACATTTAATTTTTGTTATTACTTGGTTTGCAGGTTTGTTTTACATTGTACGCTTGTTTGTATATCAAATTGAGGCCAATGAAAAATCTTCTCCTGAAAAAGAAATTTTACAAAAACAATATAAAATAATGACGTATCGTTTGTGGTATATCATTACATGGCCAAGTGCAGTTTTAGCCACAATTTTTGCACTTTCGTTATTGCATTTAAATCCCGCTTTTTTAGAAATGCCTTGGATGCAAGTAAAATTAGGCTTTGTAGTATTGTTGTTTGCGTATCATTTTAAATGTCATAAAATTTACAAAGAATTGCAAAACGACAAGATAAACTACACGTCAAACTTTATGCGTTTGTGGAATGAAGGAGCTACGATTATTTTGTTTGCTGTGGTTTTTTTAGTAATTTTAAAAAATGCAGTCAATTGGATTTATGGGGTGGTTGGTATTATCCTATTTTCGGTTTTAATTATGCTTGGATTTAAATTCTATAAAAGAATTAGAGAGAAAAAAAGTGAATAAATTTTTCAAGATACATACCCTATCATTAAGACGAAGAATATTTTTGTCGATGTTGTTTTTAACGACATTTTCAACCATTTTGATTACGATTGTTTCCTTAATTCACTTTCGATACGAAGCTAAAGAATATCACGAAGAACGTTTGTCAAGAAAAGAAAGCGCCATCAAAGAACACATAGAATACATTCTAAAAACAACAAGTTATCCGCTTTTAACTAAAAACATACGTTTAATTTTTAAAGATAGAATTCACGAATTATCTGATATTCATAGTTTAGAAATCAACTTTTTCGATTTAAAAGGCAAACTACTTTTGTCTTCAAAATCGGTATTTAAAATTGATAAAAAAGTACCAAATATCAGTGCCAAAGTTCTAAATGACTTACAAAATTCTTCAGAAAAAAGAATCGTTATTACTAAATCACAAGAAAACGAAACCTATTTAAAATCATCTTATAGTTATATCAAGGATATAAAGTTTAAAAATTTAGCTATTTTAAACATCCCTTATGAAGAAAATAGTGATTTTTATAACGAAGAAGCCCGAAATTTCTTAACCCGATATGCGCAAGTGTATGCCATAATGTTTATCATTTCGATTTTATTATCGTATTTGTTATCTAGTAATATTACGAAATCAATTTCTCAAATTTCTGAAAAATTAGAAGTTACACAACTTAACGAACGCAATCAAAAACTTACACTTCAACCTGGGAATCAAGAAATTAATGGTTTGATTTTGTCTTACAATAACATGGTGGACACCTTAGAAGAAAGCGCCCAGAGATTGGCTCAAAGTGAACGGGAACATGCTTGGCGCGAAATGGCTAAACAAGTCGCACACGAAATTAAAAATCCGTTAACCCCGATGCGATTAACAATTCAGAATTTTCAAAGAAAATTTGACGTTAACGATCCGAATATCCAACAGAAATTAAACGATTACTCGGAAACCTTGATTCAACAAATTGATACAATGACAACGGTAGCTAGTGCATTTTCAAATTTTGCCAACATGCCAGCACAACAAAATGAAGTGGTAAATATTGTTCAAGTTAGCAAAAAGGCATTGGAAATTTTTAATGAAGATTACGTTCACTTCCACTGTTCAGAAAACGAAATTTTTACACTTTTTGATCCAGCTCAATTGACTCGAATTGTAACTAATTTAGTAAAAAATGCGATTCAAGCTATTCCAGAAAATCAAGAAATAAAATCAGTTATTGTTGAACTTACCAAAACAGAAAATCAGTTTTTTTTAAAAGTTTCCGATAACGGAATTGGGATTTCAGAAGAAAATGCCGCGTATATTTTCGAACCTAAATTCACTACAAAAAATTCTGGAATGGGATTAGGTTTAGCTATTATTAAAAATATTATTGAAAATTATAACGGAACGATTACATTTGTTTCCGAAGAAGGAAAAGGAACTACATTTACAACAACATTACCTATAAAAAACTAAAAAATGGAAAATATTTTAATTGAAAAACAAGACAATTTAGCAATTGTTACTATCAACAGACCTACAAAATTAAACGCATTAAACATTGCTACAATTCAAGAATTAAATACCGCTTTTACTGATTTAAATAACGATACAAATACGAAAGTTATCATTTTAACAGGAAGTGGTGAAAAAGCCTTTGTAGCTGGTGCTGATATTTCGGAATTTGCACATTTTTCTGTTTCAGAAGGGGAAGAATTAGCCGCTAAAGGACAAGAATTATTGTTTGATTTCGTACAAAATTTACAAACTCCAGTTATTGCAGCTGTAAACGGTTTTGCATTAGGTGGTGGTTTAGAATTAGCGATGTCTTGTCATTTCAGAATTGCTTCAACCAATGCAAAAATGGGTTTACCAGAAGTAACGTTAGGCGTAATTCCTGGATATGGAGGAACACAGCGTTTGGCGCAATTAATCGGAAAAGGAAGAGCTATGGAATTAATTATGACCGCCAATATGATTGATGCAGAAACAGCAAAAAGTTATGGTTTAGTCAATCATGTAGTTCCACAAGAAGAACTTTTAGATTTAGCGAAATCAATTGCCTCTAAAATTAGTAACAACTCAAGTGTTGCTATTGCCAAAGCGATTGAAGCAATCAATGCGAATTACCAAGATGGTGTAAACGGATTCGCAACAGAAATTAAAAACTTTGGAGCTTCATTTGGAACAGAAGATTTTAAAGAAGGAACAACTGCCTTTTTAGAAAAAAGAAAAGCGATTTTTACTGGAAAATAATGACTAAGTATTTAAAACCCCAAATTTAAGATGAAAAAATCATTATTTTTAAACTTGTTAATTGTAACACTTTTTGTTTCAATGCTAAGTAGTTTAGCTAGTTGCAGTATTCAAGTAAATCGAAGAACCACAGTAGTTCGCAAATCAAAACCATTGCCACCCGGACATGCAAAAAAGATTCATGGGGCCAAAAGCGCAAAAAATTATACCAAAAAGCGTCGTTAACAACCATATATTTTCACAAACAAAGCCACAATAATAGTGGCTTTTGTGTTTTATAGAAATAAATATCAAATACAATTTTTCTTATATTTGTTAGAAACACTATAACATGTCATCTCAAACCCGATTAACAAGAGCTTATAAAAACGCACTTCGAATAAAGTTTACCGATTCGGATAAGTTTATTTTGTTTAGCGATTGTCATCGTGGAGATGGTAGTTTTGCAGATGATTTTGCCAATAATCGAAACATTTACATGCATGCTTTAAATCAGTATTATAAAAATGATTTTCAGTATATTGAATTAGGTGATGGAGACGAATTGTGGGAAAACTTATTTTTCAAAGACATTATTGAAGCGAATAAAAATGTGTACTTACTTCTTAAAAAATTCTATGAGAAAAAGAAACTTCACATGATTTATGGTAATCATGATATGGTGTACCGAAATGCGAACATCGTTAAAAAGAACTTTTCAGAATATTTTGACACTTCGGCTGGAAAAAACTTGCCTTTAATGCCTAATTTAACCTTCAATGAAGCAATTGTTTTAGAAAACTCAGAAACAGGACAAGAAATCTTTTTAACACACGGACATCAAGCGGATTTTATGAATTATGTGGGTTGGAAATTCAATCGGTTTTTTGTGAGAATACTGTGGAAACCTCTTCAAGTTTGGGGAATTAAAGACCCAACAAGTCCGGCTAAAAACTATATAGAATCTGAAAAAGTAGAACGCAGAATTAAAAAATGGATTGCCGATAATAACAATAAAATAACAGTTGTTGGTCACACTCACCGCCCACATTTTCCAAAACCTAGCGAAAACGCATTAAATTTCTTTAACGATGGAAGTTGCGTTCATCCAAGAAATATTACCGGAATAGAAATTGAAAACGGCAAAATTTCACTCATCAAATGGTTAATTGATACAAATGACGAGGGCGTGTTACAAATTGTAAAAGAATATATTGAAACACCACAAAAATTGAGTGAATACATGTAACTATTTCTTCGTCTTCCAAATAAAACCGTCTAGCAAATAATGTGTAAACTGAGGAACCGTTAATAAAGGCACTAATATAAGTTGCCAGTTTTCAGAAACATTAAAATTGAACGTAAAGTTTTCTTGCCAAACGAAAATCTCCCAAAAAAACTCTTCTGCAAAAGCAATTCCTAACAAGAAAATAAGAAATATAGCTATCTTCTTAAATGTAGAAATTCCTTTAAAAAAAGTAATTTTCGTTTCCCCAACTTCTTTAAAATAAATCAAAGCCAAATACGGAATTCCGTGAGAAACAACGTTTAACAAAGTAAATATTAAATCGTTATTATAGTAAACAATTCCGAAATACCAAGACAAATACGTTCCTATAATTAGCGCGTTTTTTGGAATGTTAAACTCTTTTTTAGTTAAAAAAATGTATGCTGTTTTTAAAACATAAACACCAATAATAACAAAATACAAATAGTATAAATAATGAATCACTTTACCATTTTCAAACCTAAAAAACTCATTTTCAACAAACCAATTAAACTTTCTATTGTTCGACAAAAACCAAAACAACATAGGAAAAACAGTTGCATTGTAAATAATTAAGTTATCTGAAATAACATTCCATTTCGTTTTTATTTCATTTCTAGAATACAATCGCATGAAACCATATTGTTGTCTGATGAAATGAAAAACCGCCACATAAGCTAAAAACGACCAAAAAACCAAAGTACCAAATGAAAACAAAATCAATCCGATGATAAAACAAATTATTGGTAATGAAATCAACAGTTTTTTACTTTGATTAAAGGTTTCTTTTACGAAATATGTTTTAAACAACGTAGCATAAACGTGAGCTACATCAATTCCAACAATCAAAATTAACCAAACATAAAAAGAGTAATTTTTTTCGATTAGTAGTAATTGGTTATGAAAAAGAAAAACAATTAATAGCACCAAAAAAGAAGGTGCTAAAATGAAAATTCCGTCTGTTTTGGCTTTATGAATCCAAGGTTGTTTCATTATAAAATTTGGTTTATAACATCTATTCCTTGATGAAAAGCTTCTTCAAAAACAGATATTCCTGATAAATCACTATGAGCAAAAAATATTTTATTGTCTATATTTTTGGCGGCCATTTCTTTTTCTTCACTAAAAATAAAATTGGGAGTTGGACTAATCATTCCGTGACCCATTTTATAAATTTCTATCGATTCTATTTCATTCTCAATATTCGGATGTGCGATACTTAAATCGGAAATAATGATCTTTTTAATTTCTTCTTCTTTCATTTTTAAGAAACCTTTTCTGGCTGCTTTTAAATCAGCATTTGAAAAAGAATAATAATAAGTAAGTGATTTATTTTCAATAATTTGATTTACGGTTTGATGCTGATTATAAATATAGCCCAAACCTTTAGATTTATAAATGACATTATCCCAATAGAATTCTGAATTATTTAAATCGGATTCTTTTTTTAAACTTATTGTGGCTGTAAACCAAGGCGCATACTGAAATTTTGCGCTCGTTTTTCTGTCTTTAAACAAATACGAATTGATATATTGTGGCGTACAACAAATCACTTTATCGCTTTTATACATCACAGATTTGTTGTTTTTCGCATCGAAACACAAAACCTCAACAGCATTCTTATTTTGTTTCACTTCATAAACCAAGTGATTCTTTTTGGTTTTATTGTTAGCGAATTTCGCCAAATGAGTCGCCAATCTTCCGTTGCCTTCTGGCCAAGTTAATACATTTTCGTTAGATGAAGCATCGTGTTTTCTCGCAGCAAAATAGAACAATCCAGCCCAAGCCGAAACGAAATCAATGCCAATTCCGAAATCATCTTTACAGCAATAATTTACATATTCGAAAAGTTCTTCGGAAGTAAATTTCTGTTCAATTAACCAATTTTTCATGGTTATCGTATCTAAATCACGGTATTTTTGATCTTTAGAAATCTTTTTAATCGGAATATCGAAATGATACAAACCATCAAAGCCTTTTTCCTCTTTTAGTTGCGATGTAATTTCAAAAAAGCGATTAATTTCTTCATTCGCAACTTCAGAATTTCCATACTTCGGAATTAACTCTTCTTGCCAATTGTTTTTGATAAATAAGCGTTCTTGCGGTTTAAAACAAAGTTGCGTTTCGTCGAAAATGGGCATTCCCTTTTCAAAATGTGTAATAATTTTCGATTCGTGTAAAAAGGAAAGTAATTCTTTATCTTGTAAATTAGGCAAAGGCAAATAATGAGCGCCGTGAGGAAATGAGGTTGCTTTATTAGTTCCGAAACTTGAATTTCCTCCAAGAGTATTTTCTAATTCTAACAATAAAAAATCGGTTTTATTCTTTTTAACTAATTGTCTGGCAGCAGATAAACCTGTAATTCCACCACCAATAATTAGTATTGGAATTTCGATAGTTTCTGTTGGTTTCGGGAAGTTTTTAAGCCACAATCTGTGTCCTAAAATATGATTGGTTCCTGTAATTTTTAAAAAAATATCAGCAATTATGTTTTTACAAGAATGCAACATAACTGGAATTTGAGCCATTATGCCTGCGAAAACTACACTTTTTACAAAGTTTCTTCTTGAAAATTGATTAGAGTTTTCCCCATTCTTCATCGAAATAGCGTACTAAAATTTGGTTATCTAATCGGTTTATTTCCACATTATTTGCCATCATATCCTTTGGAAATTGATTTAAACTTTTATAATTGTGATTGTAAAATTTAAGCTGATTTACTTTTCTGTTTACTTTATCAAAAGTATTTTCTGGATTTAATGTGGCAATTGTGAAACCCCATTCGCCAAAAGAAGGCACATAAACATGATAGGCATCTGTATTTGAAAACACTTGTTTAACGGTTTTATTAATACACCAGAATGATTTAGGCGCAAAATAAGGTGAAGTAGTTTGAATTACTACAACCGTATTTGGATTGGCAACTTTAGCAAGTGTTTTATAAAAATTAAGCGAATATAATTTCCCTAAACTATAATTGGAAGGATCGGGAAAATCGATAATAATTACATCGTATTTTTTAGTTGTGGTTTTTGCCCAAAGAAAAGCATCTTGGTTGTGAATGGTTACTTTCTTATCTAAAAATGAATTGTGATTAAAGGCTTTAAGAATAGTGTTTTCTTTAAACATTTGTGTCATTTTTTCATCTAAATCTACCAAAGTGATGGTTTTAACATCTTTGTATTTTAGAATTTCTCTACAGGCTAAACCATCGCCACCACCTAAAACCAAAACGTTTTCAATACTAGTTGCGTTTTCCATGGCTGGATGCACTAAAGCTTCGTGATATCTATATTCGTCAGCAGATGAAAATTGTAAATTGTTGTTTAGATAAAGTTTATAATCGTTTTTATTGTGTGTTAAAACAATTCTTTGATACGGAGTAGTGTTGGTAAAAACGATGTTTTCGCCATATAATTTTTCTTCTGAAAAGCTTAAAATTTCATTTGAAAAATAGAAAACCACAGTTAAAAATAAAAAAGAAAAGATAGACTTAAATTTCAGAAGTAAACTGTTTTTAATTTCCCTTTGCAAGAAAAAAGTCAAGAAAATTGCAACAGAAATATTAATCATTCCGAAGAATAATGAGGTTTTTATCACGCCTAATTGAGGAATAAAAACCAAAGGAAACAAAACAGAAGCCAACAATGCACCAATGTAATCGAAAGTAAAAACATTGGAAACCAATTCGCTAAACTCTACTTTTTCTTTAAGAATATTCATTAAAAGCGGAATTTCTAAACCTACTAAACATCCGGTAATGAAAACCAAAAGATACAAAACAACTTGAAAATAATCGACTTTTTCAAAAAGTATAAATAGCAAAACAGAGCTTAAACCGCCAATTAAACCCACAATAATTTCAATTTCTATAAAAGTATTTAATTGATTCTTTTTGATGAATTTCGCAAAATACGAACCTACACCCATCGAAAACAAATAAACACCAATAATAAACGAAAATTGTTTGACAGAATCACCAAGTAAATAACTAGCTAAAGTGCCCGCAATTAACTCGTAAATTAAGCCACAAGTAGCGATTATAAATACGGCAAATAGAAGTAAATATTCAAATTTTAAGAATTTTTTACCCATGAATAGCGGCGCTAATGATCATAGAAATCCCTATAATTAATGCTGCAAAAACTATGGCTAATGCTGTATTTTTATTTTGTACAATTTCTTTCCATGTGTTTTCTGGTGTTGCTTTTTCAATGATGAAATACCCAATTAATAAAATTACAATTCCAACTAATGAAAACACTATTGAGTTAATTAATCCGTTTACTAACATATTTTCTAATTTATATGATTATTTAAAATATTTACTGTTTTTATTTATGATAAAATCGGTTTACACCACCTCTAGAAGTAGTTGAGCCACTTTGTGTTTTTTCTGTTTCTTTACAATCGCAAATTCTATTTCCTTTGTAAGTAAAATATAAAAACATTGCTAAAACCGGAATGGCAATAGCAAAACCGAATATATTCTTTTTGATAAAATTTAAAACATTATCCATACTAACTTTCCTCAGATTTATATGGTGAATAACTACTATCACTCCATCTGGTAACTTCAAAAATATATTTCAATCCAAATAAAAGACCTATTCCTCCAGCCAAAATTAGCATACAAAAACCAACATTCCAAAAAGGTGTTTTTTCTAAAGTAGCTGTAATAGACATTTCTAAATTTGGATTAACACTTTCAATTGAAATAGGTTGATTTGGATCATAAGTTGCTCCTGGTGGAATAAAAGCCGGTCTTTCTTCAGCAGATGTAGTAAATGCTAAATGATATTTTCCTGGTTCTACTCCACAAAAAGAAAATTTTTCATTCGTTGATCCTTCTGTCCAATTTTCACCACCTGTATAACCATGATAATATTCAATATCTTGTTCGGCAAATTGCTCCTCGCTTGTGTTTTCATTTACTAAACTAACACCAGTATAAGCCCAGGAATTATCAACTGGCGCATTGATTTCAATAGTTAATGGTGAAGCGCCACCAGTAAATTCAAAAGATGGAGAAACGTATTCTTTACTTTTATAAGTATCTATATTTAAACTGGTTGAAAGTACTGTTTGCGTAGCAGATTGACTCCATATGATATAAATTGACAACATGATAATAATTGTTGCAATGAAAATCTTTATTGTATCTAAGAAATTTATATAAAAAGGTTGCGCAATTCCAACACCACTTGTAGATGATAAATTATTGACTTGAAATATTTTCTCAATTTCTTTTTTGGTAATATGTACACCATGATAAACATGATCACCTCCAAAATCATCCATAGCTAAAATATAAGGCGGACAAATGAATTCACTTGCATATACTTTTGATGTTTTTATTTCGAAATCATAAAAACCTGCTAAATATATGATGTCCGTTTTGCTATCATCGTATTTTTTATATGTAATGTTATTGTAATATATATCTAGCCTATTAAATTGTTTTAAATTTAAATCGTCAATTTCTTTAAGTTTTATCCAATGTCCGTTACATTCTGATAAATAAATAAATTTTCCGCTTGGAGATTGAAGTGTGTATTCTCTGGAATAAACATACCAACCTAAATTTTTTACAATTACAGCAACAACTTCAAACATTTCATTATCAAAAGTTCCTTTAAGACCAATTGATAGCATATTTTGAGTATTCTTATACGAAGAAAAGGAATAGTTTTCAGGAGTATTATTTTGATAGGTAAAAACATGTCCGCAATTTGGACAACCGAAAGTTTTATATTCAATTTTATTTATAATCTCCGTAGTATGACTACATTTTGGACAAGTACAAACGCTCATTACCTTTCAATTTCAGTTTGTTTCACAATAGTTGCTTCAAAATAGTTCGTAATTTGATTTGAAATAGCTCTAACTTTTTGTGTATTATCGCACGAATAATTACACAAATATACATCAGTAGTTAATTGATTTATTTCTGGCCAAGTATGAATACAAATATGAGATTCTTTCAAACAAAAAGCAATGGTAAAACTATTATTTTCGAAGATATGAAAAGTTTGACCAATAAGTTCTAAATTATTTTCTTGTAATAATGTATTTACAAAAGCTATAAAAGAATGGCAATTAGTAAGTTTACTAATATGTTCTGTTTTTAGGGTAAGTAATACGTGTAAACCTAGTAAATTAGTAGGATTTTGCATCTATTGTTTTTTGTTACTTTTATTATACGAAGAAAATGTAAGAAAAGTTACAAAAATCAATTATTGTATTGTTCTTGTCCGATTTCGGATGTTAACAAAAAATTAGAACAATAAGACGATTACATAAAGAAAAGGGTAAATTCGATTTAAAATCATAAATAATGAATTAATGTTTGATAGCTTTTTTTTGGAATTCATTTTTAATAAAAGTATCAAAATCAGGGAGATTTTTAGTTTCATAAATATCAACAAACTGTTTAAATTGCATATAGCCATAAACGAAAGGATCTTGAGATGCTTGTTCATAGTTTTTAGAAAAATATTCTTCAATTGTTGAACCTTCTGGAACCGGATTTGGAAGTTGCTCCCACATTAATTTAGCGGCTTCGTAACATTTTTTTAAATCTTCTTGTCTCTTATGTTTTTTCCACCATAAAATAGCTACTGTATTGGCAAAATACTCACTTTCATAAGAACCTGCAATTTGTCCGTAAAGCGCGAATTCAAAAGCATGTCCTAATTCATGTGGTAAATAAAATCCGTTAAAAAATAATCCAAATACATTTTTACCTTCGGATTCACTTCCAGATAGTTGATAAAAAAACTGTTTTTGTTCTGGAATTACTTGTTCCCAAAGCGGGATATTAGCTGTGTCTTTATAGAAAAATATTAAATACGGAGTAGTATTAAGTATGGTTTTAACTTCAAATTTAAAATTTGAATCAATTTTTTTGATGTCTTTTGTAAAGTTTTGAGTGATTAAATTAGCATCACTTACCAACTTAATAGAATCTTGATAAGTTGTGAACCATTTTTTTTGTCCAAATGAAAGGGAAGATAATAGTAATGTAAAAAGTAGTGCCGTTTTTCTCATATCTTTTAAATTTGAACGATGAAGATATGAAAAATTTTAAATGTTTTAAAATTATAAGTAATTTATTTTCAAATCGTTAAATGAAAAAAGAAGTGTTTTTTAATCGTAGTAAACAAAAAAGCGAGAAAATTTTCTCGCTTTTTTGTTTACTGTTCTGGTGCAATTTCAAGTTCTAAACCTTCTAAATCTTCTGTAATATGAATTTGGCAACCTAAACGACTGTTGTCCTTCACATGATAAGCATCGGCCAACATAGCTTCTTCGTCATCGTTTCTTTCGGTTTGAAGCACATCGTTTAACAAATAACATTGACAGGAAGCGCACATGGCCATTCCGCCACAAATTCCTACAGTTCCTTCTTCGGCTAATTCATACGAACGGATTAATTCCATTACATTCATATTCATGTCTGTTGGCGCTAAAACTTCGTGTTTGACTCCGTTTCTGTCCGTAATATATATAGTTACATCTTGTGACATTACTTTTTTTATTTATACCTACAAGGTTTTGAAAACCTTACAGGATAATTAATCGATAGATTTTACAACGGCTTTTTCAGCTTCTTTTCTTGTTCCATCAAAACCATCTACACCTGAAACGGTTGTGTATTTTAACACATAACGCTTTCCTGGATTGATTCTGTTATACACACTTTGACACATTAAAGTCGCTTCGTGGAAACCACATAAAATCAACTTTAATTTTCCAGGATACGTGTTCACATCTCCAATGGCGTAAATTCCGTCAATATTGGTTTGATAATCTAAAGCGTTGTTTACTTTGATAGCGTTTTTCTCAATTTCTAATCCCCAATTAGCAATAGCGCCTAATTTTGGAGTCAATCCGAAAAGTGGAATGAAATAATCTGTTGGCACATTCATACGCGCACCATTCATTTCAACGTCAATCGATTCAATTCTTTCCGTTCCTTTAAAACCTACTACTTCAGCTGGAGTAATTAATTTAATTTTTCCGGCCGATTTTAATTCTTGTACTTTTTCTACAGAATCTAAAGCGCCACGGAATTCGTTTCTTCTGTGAATTAAAGTTACTGATGAAGCTACATTTGAAAGGAAAATACTCCAATCTAATGCCGAATCTCCACCACCAGCAATAACGATATTTTTGTTGCGATATTTTTCTGGATCTTTTACAAAATAATCGACACCACGGTCTTCGTTTTCATAAAATTCAATATCTTTTAAGATAGGTTTTCTTGGTTCGAAAGTTCCCAAACCACCAGCAATTGCAATGGCTTTTGCTTTATGTTGTGTACCTTTATTTGTAGTTACAATAAATGAACCATCGTCTAATTTTTCAATGGTTTCCGCCGTTTCAGCCAAAGTAAACCCGGGTTGAAATTGCTTAATTTGTTCCATTAAATTGTTTACTAAATCACCTGCTAATACTTCAGGATAACCTGGAATATCAAAAATTGGTTTTTTAGGATATAACTCTGCTAGTTGTCCTCCTGGTTGAGGAAGTGCGTCAATAATATGACATTTTAATTGTAATAAACCTGCTTCGAAAACGGCAAAAAGTCCAGTTGGACCTGCTCCAATTATCAATATATCTGTTTCAATCATTTTGTTTGTTTTAGCCACTAAGGCGCAAAGGCGCAAAGTTTTTTTAATTCTACGGTACAAAGAAATTAATTTGTACTGTATTATATTATGACATTTATCAGGTTAGCAAATTAACCTACGTTTTCTACCGTTTCAATTTGTGGAACGTATTTTTTGATAGTAGTTTCCACACCAGCTTTCATCGTACTGATACTTAAACTACAGCTTGTACAAGCACCTTGCAAACGCACTTTTACGTGTTTTCCATCTACAACTTCAACCAATTCAATATCTCCACCATCTGAATTTAAAAACGGACGGATTTCGCCTAAAGCTTTTTCGATATTTTCGTTAACTTCAATTTCTGTCATAATTTTATAATTTTCTATTCGTCAATACTCAAAGTATCAATTGACTTATTTTTTAACAGCAGAACAACCTGCCATTGTTGTAATTTTTATAGCTTCTGTAGCGGGTAATGTTTCGTTTCTTTTTACTGTTTCTTCCACTACATTTCTGGCTAATTCTTCGAAAACAGTTTCTAAAATGGTTCCCGTTTGCATGGCTGCTGGTCTTCCGTAATCCCCTGCTTCTCTAATGCTTTGTACTAAAGGCACTTCACCTAAAAACGGCACTTCTAAATCTTCTGCTAAATTTTTCGCACCTTCTTTTCCAAAGATATAATATTTATTATCAGGAAGTTCTTCTGGAGTGAAATATGCCATATTTTCAATAATTCCTAAAACTGGAACTTGAATAGAATCCGACATAAACATAGAAACTCCTTTTTTCGCATCGGCTAAAGCTACAGCTTGCGGCGTACTTACCACAACTGCACCCGTAATTGGTAATGACTGCATAATTGATAAGTGAATGTCACCTGTTCCTGGAGGTAAATCGATTAACATGAAATCAATTTCACCCCAATTTGCATCAAAAATCATTTGATTTAAGGCTTTTGCTGCCATGGGTCCGCGCCAAATTACCGCTTGGTCTGGTTTGGTAAAAAATCCGATTGATAAAATCTCTACACCATAACTTTGTACTGGTTGCATTTTCGATTTTCCATCAATTTCTACAGAAATAGGTTTTGCTGATTCTACATCGAACATAATTGGCATGGAAGGTCCGTAAATATCGGCATCTAAAATTCCAACTTTGAAACCCATTTTAGATAAAGCTACTGCTAAATTTGCTGTAATAGTAGATTTACCCACACCACCTTTTCCTGAAGAAACCGCAATAATATTACTAATTCCAGGAATTTGTTTTCCTTTGATAGTATTGGCTTCTTCTTTTGTAGGTGCTTCTACCTTGATATTTACTTTAACTTTGGCATCTGCATTTATTTTTTCGGCAATTACCTTTTTGATATCTGCTTCTGCTCTATTTTTGATATGTAAAGCTGGCGTAGTTAGCACTACATCTACCACTACTTCATCACCAAAAGTTACTACGTTTTGCACCGCGCCACTTTCTACCATATTTTTACCTTCACCTGCAATTGAAATACTTTCTAATGCGGTAAGAATTTCTTTTCTATCTAATTTCATCTGTATATAAAAACTTAATTTTAAAAAGTTCGATTTAAGACTATGCTTATTTAAACTAATTTTAGATTGCAAAGATAGTAAGAAGTTTAAAAGTTTGTAGTTTATCGATTAAAAAGTTTTTATGATTGTATAAGGTTTGGTTATAAGTTAAAAACACTAAAAATCCGGTTCCCAAAAGTGCTTTTTAAAATCTATAATTTGATTGTCAATAACTTGAATGCCTTCGCTTTCTAATAATTGTTGCATTAAGTTGGTGCCTTCAAAATGGTGTTTGCCAGTTAAAAGTCCTAATCGATTGACTACACGATGTGCTGGAATATCTTCTCTTCCGTGACAAGCATTCATCGCCCAACCGACCATTCTTGCAGAACGACCTGCGCCAATAGCTTTCGCAATAGCACCGTAGGAAGTGACTTTTCCGTATGGAATTTGTTTGGCGACTTCGTACACCCGTTCAAAAAAATTATCTTCTTTTAGTTTCAATGGTTTTACTTTTAAAAATAATGTAAAAAAGTTGGCCACGAATTTTCGAATTAATCGAAATTAGTTAAACTTGAATTCTCTTTAAAGGAAAAAGATTCTCAAACTGCTGAAAAATTAGTGAATTCGTGGCAAATAAATATTTTATTTATTCAAGTTATAAATCGTAAAAACGGCAATTAATCCAGTTATTAAGGCAATAATAAAATTAATATTTTTGATAAAAAAGGTCACTTTATGTTTGATTTTTCTAAACAAATAAGCATAACCCATAAAAACAATAAAAGTTCCTAAAGTAGTTCCAACCACAAAAGCTAAACCTACTAAATTAGTAAAAAAGTCTTCAATAAAAGCAGATAAATACAAACTTACAAACGCATAGTATGGAATCGGAAACACATTTAAGCCAGAAATAAAAATGCCGTGTAAGAATGGTTTCAGTTTACTTTTGGTAGCTTTCTTTTTTATCTCGCCTTTAGAATCAATAAAATTTTGAATACCTTTTCCTAAAAAAAAGACCGTTAGTAGTATGAAAACAACACTTCCTACTAGTTTTAAATTTTGAGTAACTTGTGGATGACTTTCTAAAAAAGTAGCAAAATAAAAAGCTAGAATGCTTTGAATGAAAACCACTAAAATGGCACCATTAATAAATTTTCTAGCTCTTTTTAATGACTTTTTTACACTGTAATTCGCCACAGTCATATTCACAATTCCTGGTGGCAAAACACCAACAAAAGAAAACAAAACTGCAAAAGCAAAAGCAAAAAGTACCGACACTATTTAATTTTAAATTGGATGTAAGTTATGTTTTTATTTATTTCTAAATACTGACTTTCGTAAAAAGTTTGAATACTCGTTACTTCTTCAGGTGCTCCGGCGTTATTGTACACGTTATGATTGGCATACAAAACTTCGTGTCCTTCACCATGTAACAAACCTAAAGTATAGCCGTGCATAAATTCGCTATCAGTTTTTAGGTGCATTAATCCGTTCGGTTTCAATATTTTTTTATAATTCTGAAGAAATTCCGAATTTGTCATACGGTGTTTGGTACGCTTGTATTTGATTTGTGGATCTGGAAAAGTAATCCAAATTTCGTCTACCTCATTTTCTGCAAAACAATGTTTGATTAATTCAATTTGTGTACGAAGAAATCCTACATTATTCAATCCGTTTTCTAAAGCAGTTTTCGCACCACGCCAAAAACGAGCCCCTTTAATATCCACTCCAATAAAGTTTTTATCTGGAAATCTTTCGGCTAAACCAACTGAATATTCTCCTTTTCCGCAACCTAATTCTAATACAATTGGATTATTATTTTTAAAGAAATCAGTATTCCATTTCCCTTTTAAAGCTACTTTATCATTAACCACTTCTTCTCTAGTTGGCTGAAACACATTAGAGAACGTTAGGTTTTCGTTAAATCTTTTTAATTTATTTTTACTTCCCACAACAATTAATTTTATAATGCAAAAGTATAAAATTAAAGTATCTATCTTTGTAAAAAAATAAACACAATTGTTTTCTTTCCCCAAAATCGAAAATAAACCTTCAAATATGAATGCCTCAAAAAAAATACTTGTAGCTCCTTTAAACTGGGGATTAGGTCATGCATCACGCTGTATTCCAATTATTTACGCACTTAAAGAAAACAACTTCACGCCTATTATTGCCAGCGATGGTGCCTCATTACATTTATTAAAAAAAGAATTTCCAAACGATATTTTCGAAACTTTACCCGATTATAATATCGAATATTCTGAAAAAGGGAAAGATTTTAGATTCAAGATTTTCAAACAATTACCCAAGTTGTTTTTTGCGATACGAAAAGAAAAAAAAATACTTGAAAAAATCATAAAAAAACATGCTATTTCTGGAATTATTTCAGACAATAGACCTGGAATTTTTTCAGCAAAAGTACCTTCCATTTACATTACTCATCAAGTAAATGTTTTGTCTGGTAATACGAGTTGGATTTCGAGTAAATTTCACCAATATTTTATCAAGAAATTTAAAGAATGTTGGGTGCCAGATGTAGCTGAAGGTATTAATTTAAGTGGGAAATTAAGTCATGAAAATTCAGATTTAAACAACCTGAAATTCATTGGTCCATTAACCCGATTTAAGAAAAGAAATTTATCCAAAAAACACGATTTATTGGTTGTTTTATCTGGCCCAGAACCGCAACGTAGTTTATTAGAAGAAAAATTACGCATCGAATTAGCTGAATTTAAAGGATCGATACTTTTTGTAAAAGGCTTGGTGGAAGCCGAACAAAAAAAGGCCACACAAAATAATTTTACGTTTTACAATTATATGGAAGCCGAAGAATTAGAAATTGCCATTCAGGAAAGTGATTATATTATTTGTCGTTCTGGCTATTCCTCTATTATGGATTTGGCTTTTTTAGGTGCGAAAGCCTTTTTAATCCCTACTCCAGGTCAATTTGAACAAGAATATTTAGCCAAAAAATTAAAAAAAGAAGGAAGCATTCCTAGTTGTACACAACATAAATTCACTTTAGATAAATTACAAAAAATTGATATTTATACCGGATTTAGAACGTATAATTACAACCAAAATTGGGCAGAATTATTTGCTTGTTTTCAAAGTAAATGAAAATTCTGAACCTTTTTTATAAGTACTTTGTACGAATATTTTTTCGTTATGCGCTTCAATAATATGTTTCACAATGGCTAGTCCTAAGCCAGAACCGCCTTCTTCACGATTACCACTTTTGCTAATTCTGTAAAAACGTTCAAAAATACGTGACAAATGTTGTGGTTCTATGCCTTCTCCATTGTCTTGAATTCGAATTAAGACTTTATTTTTATTGATTTTTTCAATAGAAATTTCTGTAGTTCCATTTTCTTTTCCGTATTTGATAGAGTTCATCACTAAGTTGGTTAAAACTTGTTGAATTTTATCTTTATCGGCATACACATGAATAGGAGAAATGTATTTTTCATCGAACATTAAAATAATATTCTTTGCATCAGCTTTCATTTCTAGCAAATCAAATACATTTTGAATTTCCGTGATGATATCGAATTTTGTGATGTCTAAATTCAAATCGCCCACTTCAAATTTAGAAATCATGTCTAAATCTTGTACGATATGTATTAATCTTTCCACACCTTTTTGAGCACGCTCGATGTATTTTACTCGTAAAGCTTTGTCTTTTATGGCACCACCTTCAATTAATGTATCTAAATAACCTTGCACGGTAAACAATGGTGTTTTCAGTTCATGAGAAATGTTTCCCAAAAATTCTCTTCGATATTCTTCACGAATATTTAAGGATTCGATTTCGATTTTTTTCTCTTTGGCGAAGTTTCGAATATCTGCAGTTAAAGAAGAAATATCGGTAGTAACCGTTTTGTTTTTTAAGGAAGTAGCGTCTAAAATGGATACCTCATCGTATAATTTTTTGATTCGTTTATAGATAAAAACTTCTACTCGATATTGAATTAAGAAGAAACTAAAAACAAATAATGTTATGGGAAATACAAGTAATATAAAGACATTTATAGATTGAACTAAGTAATGATACACCAATAAACTTACTACTACAAATAAGGAAATGTAAATAGAAGATTTAAAAGCAAACTTGTATGATTTGTTGAAATTAATCGACATTTAATTCAATTTTGTAACCTACACCTTTAATGGTTTTAAAAACATCTTCGTCAATTTTTTCACGAAGTTTTCGGATATGTACATCGATAGTTCTTCCGCCAACAATGACTTCATTCCCCCAAACTTTATCTAAAATTTCGGTTCTTGTGAATACTTTTCCTGGCTTGGATGCTAATAAATAGAGTAGTTCGAATTCTTTTCTTGGTAAAACAATGGTAACTCCGTCTTTAATTATTTTATATTCTTCACGGTTGATTAACAAGTTTCCAACAGATAAAGTTTCTGAACTTTCTGTTTCTTCATCTTTTAATCTTCGTAATAAACCTTTTACTTTACTGACTAATAGTTTTGGTTTAATAGGTTTAGCAATGTAATCATCAGCTCCAACATCAAAACCAGCTACTTGAGAATAGTCTTCACTTCTTGCTGTTAAAAAGGTAATAATAGTATCTTTTAGTTCTGGAATTTCTCTGATTTTTTCGCAGGCTTCCATCCCATCCATTTCTGGCATCATCACATCCATAATGATAAGATGTGGTTTTACTTTTTGTGCTTGTTTTACGGCATCTTTACCATTTTCTGCTTTGAAAACCTGATATCCGGCTTGCTCCAAATTGTAGCCCACAATTTCTAAAATGTCTGGCTCGTCATCTACCAATAATATCTTTATGTCTCTTTTCTTCATATTAAGTATAAAAGTAATTAATTTCTGTAAAATTATATATAAAAACCACAAATAAAACGTGTTTACAATTATTTAATGTGTTAACACTAACTTAACAATCTGTGAACTTACTAATAACTCGCGGGTAACATTCACGTAATTTACTTGGTTCTATTTTTGCATAAAAAATAAACACAACCACAATGAAATTAAAATTTCTATTTTTCGGATTATTATTTACAATAATCTCATTCGCACAAAATTCTGCTAAAGTTAGTGGAATTATTACAGATAAAGATAGCAAACAGCCTGTAAGTTTTGTTTCGATATCTTTAAAAGGTTTGATGAACAATGCAGAATCTGATATTAATGGTAATTATGAAATTACTATGAAACCAGGAACATATACTATTGTTTATGCTTTCATCGGATACAAAACTACAGAAAAACAAGTTACCGTTACAGCAAACGAAACTTTAAATTTAAACATTGCATTACAAGAAAATTCAAATAGTATTGAAGGAATTGTAATTACAGGAACTACCAACAAAACCAAAGAAACAGCTTTATTGAAAGAACAACAAAAAGCGGTTGAAATTAAGCAAAGTATTGGGGCGCAAGAAATGTCGCGTAAAGGAATTAGTAACGTAGAAGCTGGTTTAACTAAAGTAACCGGAATATCTAAAGCGGAATCAAGAGGTTTATTTGTACGAGGTTTAGAAAACAGATACAATAATTTATTGATTAACGATTTACAAGTTCCTTCGAACAGTCCGTTTAAAAAAATTATTCCTTTAGATTTATTTCCTACAGATATTGTAGGTGTTTTAAGTGTGTACAAAACATTTAACCCAAACATTCCTGGAGATTTCGCTGGAGCGACTATTAATGTAGAAACATCGGAAGCACAATCGGCTCAAACGAAATTAACAGTTGGTTTTGGATATGTTACTCAAAACAATGGTGGTGATTTTTTAATTTCTGAAACCGCTAACAACGATCAAGGGTTTTTCGGAATTCAAAAAAAATATAGAGAATTACCTGCTCAATATGGAAGTATTGGTGCTTACAGATTGAATTCTACAGAATATAAAGAAGCTTATAAAAATAATTCATGGAACGTTGATAAAGTAGGTGCACCAATTAACAACAGCATTAGTTTTAGTCATTCAGACAAATTTAAGTTTGATAAAGGCCGATCATTTTCATATATTCTTTCGTTAAACGGCGATAATAAATATCAAGTTAGAAAAGGTGCAGAACGTTCTTTCGTGGAAGGTTTAGGAGAATACAATAACGATTTATATTCTCAATCCTATAGTTATCAAACTAATGCTTCAACATTAGTTGGATTAAAATACAAATCTGATAGATTTCAAATTGCGGCAAACTCTATGTACTTGAGAACAACTGAAAGTTTAATTAAAGACCAATACGGGGTTTTATCTAATCAAAAATCTGTTCCGAATCGTTTTGTAAGAACCAATCAGTTTGAACAATCAGATTATTTCAATAATCAGTTATTAACTAGTTATAAATTAACTTCTGATGAAAAACATAGTGTTAGAGGTGGAATTTCATTTGTAAAAACCGTATATGAATTACCAGATAGAAAATTCTTAGACGGACAATTAAACAGTGATGGTACTTTTCAAAACTCGTATGGTGGAAATACTTTAAATCGTCAACATTTTAGCATCAAAGGAAACTATTATGTAAGTGGTTTATTTGAGTACGACTATAAATTCGGGAAAGAAATTAACGGGAAATCAAATAAATTGGTATTGGGTTACAATTCATTCAGAAATAGTATCACTTCAAAATACCGTTTCTTCTCCACAAGAGCTTTATCTGGAAGTTATACGGTTACCACATCTATTAACGATATTAACGACCAAATTTTATCTGATGCAGAAAATGGATTAATTTTCGAAAGAGAAGAATCAACTGGAGATTACAAAGTGAAATTAAATCAGTTTGTAAATGCTGGATATGCGAATTTATTTTTCAATTTAAGTGAAAAATTAGAAATTAACGGTGGAGTTCGTTTTGAAACTTCTAACAGAACTATCAACTACAGAGAAATTTCAGATTCATTCGATAATCCGTACAGAAAAAATATCGAGAAAAAGAATTATATTCTTCCTTCGATCAATACAAAATATTCGGTATCAGAAAAAGCAAACATCCGTTTAGCTGCTTCACAAACGATTACAAGACCGGTTTTAATGGAAGTTTTACCTATTCAATATGTAAATCCAGATAATACTGTAGAAACAGGAAACAGAGATTTACAAGATACTCAAAACATAAATGTAGATTTAAAATACGAATTCTTTTCTGAGAAAAAAGACATGGTAGCAGTTGCCATTTATGGAAAAAACATCCAAGATCCTATTGAAAGAATTTTCAAACCAAGTGCCACTCAAATTACTACATTCCAAAATTCAAAAGTGGCTAATTTATATGGAGCAGAATTTGAATTCATCTTCAACTTAGCAAATCTTTCAGATAAATTAGATAAAGTGTCTTTAGGATTAAACACTTCATTAATGAAAACTAAAGTAGAAATTGCTGATGATAATAAATTAGAAAACAGTTCATCAAGAGAATTACAAGGTGCTTCTAATTGGATTATTAATGCTGATGCCAAATATGAATTTAAATTAGGAAAAAAAGTTACCAATACTGCTACATTGGTTTATGGTGTAAAAGGTAAAAATATTTATGCAGTAGGAACAGCTGGTTTAGATCATATTTACGAAATGCCATTCCACAAACTAGACTTTGTATATTCTACAAAATTTACTAAAAATTTAAGTGCTAAGTTTTCTGCAGACAATATTTTAAATCCATATCAAAGATTTGAATTAGGAAATAATAGTAAGTATGAAATATTAGAACCTTCTTTAGTTTTAAAAGAATACAAAAAAGGTGTTGGTTTTAGTTTGAGTTTAAGTTATACATTCTAACAATGAAAAAGTCCTACTTCGGTAGGATTTTTTTGTTTACAAATATTTTACATTCCTAAAAATTCTTAAATATTTGATAATAATCAGTTAACCTACTCAGATTAAAAGAAATATAAATTTGCTTAACAAAATTAATAAAAAACAAAACAAACAATTAAATAACTACAAAATGAAAAAATTAGTATTTAGCTTAGCTTTCACAGCCTTATTATTCGTAGGTTGTTCAGAAGACGACAATGAAACTATAACGGTAAAAACTCCAGTTGTAGGTGAAATTTCAGGAGATGTAACTACAAGCAAAACGTATGCTTTTGGTACTTATACATTAAACGGAATCGTAAGAATTAAATCAGGAGTAACTGTAACTTTTGATGCAGGTTCTACTATTACTGCAAATGTAGCAAATGGTGTTGATGCACTAGTGGTTGAAAATGGTGGTAAATTAATTATAAACGGTACAGCTGGTGAACCAGTTGTATTTACAGAAAGTTCACAAACTCCAGGTTCTTGGGGAGGAATTATCATGTATGGAGATGCACCAATTGTTGGAGCTGCAGGTGTAACAACTGCGACTTCTGAAGACGGTTTAGCTTTACCATACGGAGGAACAAACGCTACACACAATGGTGGTTCATTAAAATATGTAAGAGTAGAATATGCTGGTAAAAAAATTACAGATGGAACTTCAGAAATGAATGGGTTCTCTTTTTATTCAGTAGGTTCAGGAACAATATTAGAAAACTTAGTTTCTTACAAAGGGGCTGATGATGGTTTTGAATTTTACGGTGGAACGGTAAGTGGTAAAAACTTAATTTCTTATGGAAACTATGACGATTCTTTCGACTGGCAAGATGGTTGGAGAGGACAAGACAAT
>JACCEA012343051.1_pt1 | contig 34667 bp, 32 predicted proteins | sample 7449851 | NCBI WGS metagenome assembly JACCEA01 (sample SAMN15323453, study PRJNA562643) | freshwater metagenome | isolation source: river surface water | place: USA:Blue River Watershed | collected 2017-08-18 | reverse complement strand
GAAGAGCTGGCCCGCTACATCGTTGACGAAGTGCAGGACGTGTACCGACTCCAGGGTGTGAAGATCAACGACAAGCACATCGAAGTGATTGTTCGTCAGATGCTGCGCCGCGTTGTGGTCGAGAACATCGGTGACTCCAACTACATCTCCGGTGAGCAGGTGGAGCGTTCCGAGATGCTCAACACCAACGACGCTTTGCAGCGCGATGGCAAGATCCCTGCAACCTTCAGCAACTTGTTGCTCGGTATCACGAAGGCCTCTTTGTCGACCGATTCGTTCATCTCGGCCGCTTCCTTCCAGGAAACGACCCGTGTGTTGACCGAAGCGGCCATCATGGGCAAGCGTGACGAACTGCGTGGTCTGAAGGAAAACGTGATCGTCGGTCGCCTGATTCCTGCCGGTACGGGTTTGGCTTACCACCAAGCACGTAAAGTCAAGGACGCCATGGACGACGCCGAGCGCCGCGCCATTGCGGACGCCGAGGCGGCGGAAATGGCCGGTGACACGGCAGAAGACACCGTCACCGACGCAGGCGAAACCGCCTGAACGATGCATTCACCGCCAACGCGGTGAGTCCATTCAGCCCCTGTACCGCCATGTGGTCAGGGGCTGTTTTTATGGGGCGATGACCCTGAGAGGAATGGAACATGGGTGCTCTGGTGGTGGGTGTGGTGCTGGCTTTGTGCCTGTTCTGGTCTGTGGGTGCGCACAACCGTCTGGTGCGTTTGCGCTCAGAAGTGGTGCGCCAGTGGAGCAATGTGGACGCAGTTTGGCTGCGACTCTTGGTGCGATTGCAAGGGGGCTTGGCGGCCCGTCAAAGTCTGGTGAGCGAGGACGAAGCACAGGAATTGCTGGCGGTGCAAACGGCCAGCGAACAGATGCTGGAGGCCCTCACGCAGGCCCGTTTGCAGCCCCTGGACGAAGCGGTGCAAAAACAGGTGATCAGCCAGCATCTGCAACTGGTCAGTGAAATCCGTGTGTTGCAACAACAAGCCCATGAGGCCATCCGGCCCGATCTGGAGATCGCCCTCAACCGCATGCGCCAAACCTTACCCGCCGCCATGATTCCGTACCACGTGGCCGTTGGTGCTTACAACGACGCCTTGAGCATGAGGCCAGCTTCATGGCTGGCGCGGCGTTTGAACTTCAAACCCGCCGTGCGCATGGACCTGACCATGGCCTCCACTTGAGAGCCGTTACCATGAACGACAAGCCTTCAGTCCAAAAACGCCCAGAACAGAAGGTGAAAGGCGCAGCGCTGCCTGCAGACAGGCGCAAGCCCAGCACGGGCCAGCCACAAGCCCGTGATCACGGCACGGCCACGTCCGTGCCCTTGTCGCGGCAGCTGCAAGTCACGGCAGCGGTGGTTCAAGCGGTGCGGGCCGGGCGCTCTTTGACCTCTGAATTGGCCGGCGTGTCCCCTGAGCTGCGCCCGGGCGTTCAAGCTCTGACTTTTCAGGTGATGCGGCAACTGGGCCGCGCCATGGCGCTGCGCGAGCGTTTGGCCAGCAAGGCACCCCCCCCTGCGGCCGACGCCTTGTTGTGCACAGCCCTGGCCCTGAGCTGGCAGGGTGAAGGCGCGCCTTACCCGGTGCACACCCTGGTCAACCAGGCCGTTGAGGCGGCAAGGCAACAAAGACAGACCGCGGCCCAAAGTGGCTTCATCAACGCGTGTTTGCGCCGATTCCTGCGCGAGCGCGAGGATTTGGTGGCTGAAACGGACAGTGACCCACAGGCCCGTTGGAACCACCCGCGCTGGTGGGTGGCGCGTGTACAGGACGAATACCCAGAGGACTGGCAACAATTGCTGGACATGGCACAACAAGCAGCCCCCATGAGCCTGCGTGTGGACACCCGCCACCACAGTGTGGCCGCATACCAGGCGCAGCTGCTGGCCCTGGGCTTGGGCGCCAAGGCTGTGGGCGCAACGGGTTTGCAACTTGAGCGTGCGGTGCCCGTGCACCAGTTGCCCGGATTTGATCTGGGCCATGTGTCTGTGCAAGATGCCGCGGCGCAAGTTGCTGCCCCTTTGTTGCTGCAAGGCCTGGATGAGGATCAGCCCTGGCGCATTCTGGATGCCTGCGCGGCCCCGGGGGGTAAAACAGGGCACCTGCTGGCCTGCTACCCCCAGGCACAGGTTTTGGCGCTGGATGTGGACGCCACGCGGTGCCAACGCATCGAAGACAACCTCAAGCGCTTGGGCGCACAGGCTCTGGCCCGTGCCCAGGTGCGCGCCGCCGATGCCGCCCAGCCTGCACAGTGGTGGGATGGTGTGGCTTTTGACGCGATCTTGCTGGATGCACCCTGCACCGCTTCCGGCATTGTGCGCAGACACCCCGATGTGCGCTGGCTGCGCCGACCTGGTGACAGTGCACAACTGGCCCAAACTCAGGCCAAGCTGCTCAAGGCCTTGTGGCCCTTGCTGGCCCCGGGTGGTCGCTTGCTGTACTGCACTTGCTCGGTTTTCCACTCGGAGGGAGAAGACACCGTACAAGCGTTTCTTCAGCGCAACACCCATGCACGAATGCTGCCCTCACCCGGTCATTTGATACCCGGCAAAATACCCACGGGCCTTCCTCTCAAGCACAATGCATTGGGTGAACATGACGGTTTTTATTACGCACTGCTGGAGAAGGATCGGGATTGAGCTGGGTGCTTGGTTGGCCCGGGCTTTGCTCATGGCCGTGCTGTGGCTTGGCAGTGCATGGGCTCAAACCTCCAGTGTGGAGCTCACCGAGCTCATGCCGGTGCGCAAAGACAATGCCCTGCTGCTCAATGCCCAGCTCAAACTGGAGTTGGGCCCGGCCGTGGAAGACGCCCTCATCAAAGGCCTGGCGGTGCACTTTGTGGTCGAAGCCGAGGTGTTGCGCGAGCGCTGGTACTGGACCGACAAAAAAACCGGCGCGGCCAGCCGTTATTACCGCTTGGCTTTTCAGCCCTTGACCCGCCGGTGGCGCCTGAACGTCTCCAGCGAGCCGATTTCCGGCACGGGCCTGGCGGGCAGCATTTCACAAAACTTTGAAACGCTGTCTGAGGCTCTGGGCGTGATCCGTCGCCAATCGGCCTGGAAAATCGCCGATGCCCAGAGTCTGGACCCCGATGCCCGGCAACGCCTGCGTTACGAATTCAAGCTCGATGTCACCCAATTGCCACGCCCTTTCCAAATTGCGGCGGGTAACCAGGCCGACTGGAACCTGCAGGTGATCAAGACCCTGCGCTTGAGCGAAGAGCTGGTGCGCTGACATGGCCTGGCTCAAAGCAACCCGCGCACCCTTGACCGAGAGGCCCTCCCGGACCAGCCGCTGGTTGATGCTGGTGGGCGCCTTGAGTGTGGCGGCGATTGGCATTGGCTTGTTGGTGCTCATGACACAGGCCACCGGCAACAGGGAGCGCTACAACCAGAACTACGAATGGCTGGTGCTCATCAATGCGGTGGTGGCCAGTGGCTTGTTGATCACCATCTTGTGGGGCATGGTGCGCTTGTTGCGCAGCTTGTACAAAGGCCAATTCGGTTCACGCTTGCTGGTCAAGCTCGCTGGCATTTTTGCCCTGGTGGGTGTCATTCCGGGCTTGCTCATTTATGTGGTGTCTTACCAGTTCGTCTCGCGTTCGATCGAAAGCTGGTTTGACGTGAAAGTGGAGGCGGCCCTGGTGGCAGGCCTGAACCTGGGGCGGGCCACCCTGGACACGCTCAGCGAAGACCTCAATAAGCAAGGCCGTGCTGCCGCCGCCAACTGGGCAGAAGCCAGTGAACTCAACCCAGCCCTCGCGGCCGAAAAAATCCGCACCCAATTGGGCGCCAGCGATGTGGCGATCTGGAGCTCGGGCGGGCAAATGGTGGCCAGCGCTGGACCTTCGCGTTTTCAACTCAGGGCCGACCGCCCTTCGGCGCAGCAACTGCGGGAGGCCCGTCAAAACGGCAGTCTGGCCTGGGTGGAGGGGCTGGACGAAGCCATCCCCGGTGGTGACAAGGGACGCATCAAGGTGCTGGTGTTGTTTCCGCAGTGGAGCATGGCCCTGAGCGAAGACCGGCGTTTGCTGATGGTGACCCAGGAGCTGCCCCCCACGCTGGTCAACAACGCGCTGGAGGTGCAATCCGCCTATCGCGAATACCAAGAGCGTGCCCTGGCCCGTGATGGGCTGCGGCGCATGTACATCGGCACCCTCACACTGAGCCTGTTCCTGGCCGTTCTAGGCGCCATCTTGCTGGCCGTCTTACTGGGCAATCAGCTGGCGCGCCCATTGCTGCTGCTGGCCCACGGCATGCGCCAGGTGGCGGCCGGAGACTTGAGGCCCAAACTGGCACTGCAAGGCAAAGACGAGTTGGGCGGCCTGACCCGCTCGTTTGCGGAGATGACGCAGCAACTCGCCGATGCCCGCGCCAACGGCGAGCGCAGCCTGAGCCAGCTCGATCAGGCCAGAAGCAAGCTGCAAACCATCCTCGACAACCTGACAGCCGGGGTCATGGTGCTGGACGCACAAGGCACCATCGCATCGGCCAACCCCGGGGCCACACGCATCTTGCGCGTGCCTGTCAGTGCGCACGAAGGCCAGGGCCTGCAAGGCTTGCCGGGCTTGCAGGCTTTTGCGCAAGAGGTGGACGCGCAATTCAAGGCTTTGCATGCCGGCAACGACGTGCGTGAGATGGACCACTGGCAAAAATCATTCGACATCCATGCAGCGGGTCAGGGCTTGAGCCAGACCGGTGTGACCTTGCTCGCACGCGGAGCCGTCCTGCCCGATGGCCTGCGCTTGTTGGTGTTCGACGACATCTCGGAAATTGTCTCCGCCGAACGCGCCCAGGCCTGGGGCGAAGTGGCCCGCAGGCTGGCACACGAAATCAAGAACCCGCTCACGCCCATTCAGTTGTCGGCCGAGCGTCTGGAAAGGCGCCTGATCGGCAAATTGGACGCGCAAGACGACGCGGTGCTGGCCAAATCGGTCAAGACCATCGTGGATCAGGTGGAGGCCATGAAACGCCTGGTCAATGAATTTCGCGACTACGCCCGTTTGCCATCGGCCGAACTCAAGCCCCTGCAACTCAATGCGCTGGTCAGTGACGTGTTGGCTCTGTACGCCAGCGAGCCGCACGACAGCGTGGCGCGCGCCACGGTGGTCGCTGAGTTGGACCCCGCATGCCCCCAGATCTTGGGAGACGAACAGCAATTGCGCCAGGTCATCCACAACTTGCTGCAAAACGCACAAGACGCCTGCGAGGTACGTGGCCAAGGCCTGGCCAATGCCCGAGTGCGGGTGCGCACCGAGTGGCGTGCGCAGCGCCAACGGGTGCGTTTGACGGTGACCGACACCGGCCCTGGCTTTGCCCCTCATATCTTGCAACGGGCCTTCGAACCGTACGTCACCACCAAGGCCAAAGGCACCGGGCTGGGTTTGGCGGTGGTCAAAAAAATAGCCGACGAACACGGCGCGCGCATCGACATGGCCAACGTGCAAGACGGCGACAACATTCAGGGTGCGCAAGTCTCGTTATCATTCGCAGTGGCGCAAACCGCACAGGGGCTGGAACAGCCCCCTTCATGAACAGAGACAAAACAGGCATATGGCAAATATTTTGGTGGTGGACGACGAGCTGGGCATACGCGACCTGCTCTCAGAAATCCTCTTTGACGAGGGGCACCAGGTGGAGCTTGCTGAAAACGCCGCGCAAGCGCGCGAGGCACGCCAGAACATGCGCCCCGACCTGGTGCTGTTGGACATTTGGATGCCCGACACCGACGGTGTGAGCCTGCTCAAGGAGTGGGCTGCCAGCGGACTGCTGAACATGCCCGTGATCATGATGAGTGGGCACGCCACCATCGACACCGCCGTGGACGCGGTCAAGATCGGCGCACACGCCTTTCTTGAAAAGCCCATCACCTTGCAAAAACTGCTCAAGGCCGTCGAGCAAGGCTTGGCCCGCGACCAAGTTCAGCAGGCCATGTTGGCCGCCAGCCCACCCCCGCCCCCCAGTGTCTTGTCCATGGCCACGGTCGTCGTCACGGAAAACAACGTGGCCCCTGATGTGCAACAAAGTTTTGAACTCGACCGCCCGCTGCGCGAAGCGCGCGATGCCTTCGAAAAAGCCTACTTTGAATTCCATTTGGCCCACGAAGGGGGCTCCATGACCCGGGTTGCCGAAAAAACAGGCTTGGAGCGCACCCACCTGTACCGCAAGCTCAAGCAACTTGGCGTGGACCTCACACGCAGCAAACGCAGCCATTGATGGCGCGCTGTGGCCACGCATTCGCACTGTCGGGCATGGGCCCGGGTACACCATCCCGGTATTTTTTGAAGCCCCCGCTCTGAAGCACACAAAAGACCTGCTAGAATTCAAGGCTCAGGCCCGGTAGCTCAGTTGGTAGAGCAGCGGATTGAAAAAGCGTACTTTAGGTTTAAAACCGTGTACGCATGGGCCCTACAGCACGGTCGCAAAAAGGTGTCTGACACACTGTCCCGCAAGCCCTGCACTTTCTCCAAAAAATTTCCCATCACCCAGGTTTTAAGATGCAACCCATCATCGGGTGGGGCTGAGCTTTGGGCGGCTCAAGCTAAAAACAGCCCTACAAGCGTTTTTCCTGTGCCCAGCTACCCGAGCCTTCCCTAAGCCTAAAAAACCGCGCTACGGGCTGATTTGAGGTGTTGCTGCCGTGGGCTTTTTGTCATGTAGCAAGTTGCTAGCACGATGTTGGCAAGCGGGTACTATTTCCGTAAATGCATGGGCAAGGGGTCCAATTTGAGCAAGAACATCTATTACCTGCCCGGTCATGGCGGGCAAATAGCTACAGGGCTGGGCGAGGCATTGACCCAACTCGGCTGGTCCGTGGATGGCCGGGAGACACGCGATGAGTTCCGTAAACTGCCGTTTGGACAGCAGGTGGACGCTGTAGCAAGTGACTTGCAACAGAAATATTGGCACCCAGATTCCTGCGTCATCGCGGTCTCATTTGGCGCATATTTGTTCCTACATGCACAGGCTCAGCTGCCCTCGTTCATTGGGCGTGTGGTGCTTCTGTCGCCAATAGTCGGCGAGTTTGACAGCACGGAACTGCAAATGGGCTTCATCCCACCACGATCATTGAAGTTGTTTGAACTGGCATCGTCAGGGCAGTACCCAGTGCCAAAGCAATGTGAAATTCATGTCGGCAGTGAGGATTGGCAAAGCAACCCGGAAAACGTCACCCAGTTAGGTCAGTTGCTGAACATCCCTGTGCATGTCGTATCAAACAACGGGCACATGCTGGACAAGAGCTATGTGAGTGCGCTACTTGATAGGTGGTTGCCTGCCTAAATCAGGATACGCCGGATGACTTCGAGCTTTTGCCCCAGTGTGTAGCCAACAGATCCGTAGTTTTGGAATTCACTGGCATTTCTGCCATGCCCTGTAATTGACTCAGCCAGTGGTACAGGGATGTCGTTGTGCGCCCTGATTCGGTCAACGAATGCGTGGCGGAACATGTGGCTGCGAAATCCGAATGGGCGCATGGACTTGTTCAGTGTGGCGGAGCAACTGCAATTGCCTACCTCATTGGCATACTGAGGTACGAGCCAATCACTTTGAAGTGAAAGTGCACGTGCGCGAAGTTCACGAGCCGCGTCCAAAGACACCCCGCACAGGGGAACAGCACGAATACTGGCTTTGGTTTTTCTATCTGTGAACTTGTTGCGTCGTACCCAGAGATGCGGGATGTCATGTTCCAGAACCAAGTCATCGAGCTTAGCCAGAGCAGGTTCAGAAATTCGCATGCCGGTATTCAGCTGGATTAGGCCGATCAGTTTGGCAGGAGTTGGATCGCGCAGAAGGAACTGCTTGATTTCATGTAGTAGGTCAGCAGTGATGGTTGGAATCGGACGTGATACTTCACCTTCTCCTTTGATCTTCAGGCCACGAAATGGGCTGAGACGATCAATGTCCAGATGCTTGAATGCCATATTGAGCATCGCATTCAGATAGTTATTGTGCTTGCGGACGCTGTTCGGATGCAGGCCACGAGAGAGTTGAGCATCTCTGTACTTGGCAATGTGCCAGTGCTTGAGTTCATCGAGCGGGATGTCGCCATACATTTCCACGAAACGGGCGTAGCACTGGGTGGCATTGATGCGAAATTTCCTACGTTTGCTGGAAGGGTTCTCCGCAAAGTAAATTTCGTAGGCAGTGCTGATTGTGGGACGTGAATACTTTCCGTGGGATCGCAGGTGGTTGATGACGAGATCACTGAGGAAACTTTCGTCAAGATACATGCCATTAATGAGTACTCGGCGGCGAGGTTCTGTCTCAAGTAAAGAATTTGAGGTCAATTGGATTGCGTTCATATGGGTAAACCTTTCATTAGGGCAAATAAGGTACTCACAAAAGCTAATGAAACGAGCCCATGAAGCAGTGCCGCAGTTCATGCCCCAGTTGATGCATTGAGGTCGGGTATCCCGTGACAATCAGACATTGGTCCTTGTGCCAGAACGCACAGGCGTCCACTGCGTAGCCAAATCCGCCAAGGCCCCGCTGCTTGCTTGTTGCTTCACAAGCCTGTTGAACATTGGGCACAGCCTTCCATGTGACGGTGATGGTCTGAGCACGTACAGGCTGCGAATCAAACAGAGCATCGCCATTGCGCCAGTCAGAGGCATTGCCAATGCAGGGCAAAAGGAGGGCGGCAAGAATGGCGTGGAATTTAGGCATCAGTGTTGCTCTGAGTGCGGGCATGTGGGCTGGTGATGGATATGAGGTTGTCAATCAACCAGTCCAGAACATCCAGCGTGACCCAAAGTGGTTTCTTTCCAGTGTGTTGCGCCGCCGGGAAAATGCCCAGAATGATGAGTCGATCCAAGCTGTCTTCATCCAAGCCCGTCATCTTCATCACGGACTTTTTGGTGATGCGTTTGCGAAACCGAGCCATGATCAGTACTCGCTGGGCAGCATGGCAACCCATCCTTCACCAAACCAGCAGCAGTACAGTGTGATGCTAGGCAAGGGGAAGTCAGTGAACTCAATGTCTTGACCTGCAATGGCGTTGTTGTTACCGTCTTCAATTACGGCGGATGCCTTGCTGCCCTGCACAGTCAACTTGAGCACTGTAAATTCGTTGTCAGTCGGAACGATGGACATGATGTGCGACCAGTACAGATTGAACAGCCAGTAGCAGTTGGCATTGTCTGCAAGGTACTTGGCTCCATCGGTCAAGAAAAACTTGCTGTACATGCGGTGGTAGTAGTTGGTGCCCGTGAACTGGGACAGCTGGGAAAGAAGTTCTGCGTTATTCATGTGACCTCTTGGGTGATTTTTAGTGCCCAGATGCCTTCCTCAACAGCACACGCCATGAGCATGTAACTGGCCAATGAACCATCGCGCGGCATTGTCTTCAAGCGTTCAAATTGGTGGGCAAATGCAGACAGCACAACGCTGTTTGAAAACACGACAGCAACACCAATCACAACATCGCAGCCACGACCAACATCAAGCAGGTAATTGACAGCAGTGCGAACCAGCCAGTAGTACTGTTCAGTTGGCGTGAATGCATGACGGTGGCGCTTGGCGATGCGACGCACCGCCGGACTTGTGATCCGCATGACTTCGTTGAGGTAGGGCGCCATCCCCGCAGTAACTTGCAGGGTGGCGTTTGGGCAAGATGCGATGAGCACGATTAGCGTTGAAAGCCACCACGAATCTGGCCCGAAATTGCTTCAATGGGCCCATCCAACTCTCCAGCCAAAACGGCTTCATGCACTGTGTTGAGTGCCGTGATCAACGACTCAGGTGTACTGCACTCGATGGCGTTAGACTTGCCATTCAGTGCAACCACCTTTGCGCCATAGCGGATTTGCAGGAAAACCTTGCTGCCATCCGTGAACCACCAAGCTTTGAGCCGTTTGGGCTGGGTCACTTGAACACGTTCACCTTCACCATTGGTGATGATCTTGGTGCGTGTGGGCACGTATGTCTCGCCAGCTTGCAATGCCTTTGCAAGAGCGATTTGTTCTTGGATCTTGGCGCAAATCTTCACGCGGCGATGCTGCACCGGGTTGATGATTGCGGACTTCTTGGCTGCTACGAGCTTGAGTGAGCTAAGGGTTGCCATGTGCGTTTCCTTTCGTGTGTAAACAGGCAACGCAAATTTATTTTCAGCCTTTGGCATGAGCAACCAAAAAGAATGGCACTGAGTAGGCCAGATTCAGTCTTATCTGAATTTCATATCACTTGAGATAAATAAGAACGTCAGCAAGGAACAAAGGTTGGCACGCCGATAGATATAGTGCTGCTGCAATGCCCTCTCCGTGGTGTGGCGCCCAGCAAATGAACAACTTGCCGTTCGCTTCATCGCACTATCCTTAACAGGACGCCTTAAACGCAGCCCCGGTGGGCAAAGACGTTTGCGATGATGTAAAGGTTGGTCATGCTTAATAGGCATGGCGTAGGCTCGTACAAAACGTATAGGCTGAAAGTGAGTGGGAGTGCCATTGAAATAACCCCACGTGTCCCCTGAAGCTATTGGTGTGGCTCAGGGCATCCAGCGTAAAAGGCTCGCATGTAAAGAGGATGATCGCAAAACCTGCCTCTTCTTACACCAGTAAGTTGTGTGACACCATCTGTGACAAACCATAGCAATGGGGAAACAGGTTCATGCCCGTAACAGGGCATGGCCTGTGTTCCCTCGCAATGAGGCCTAAAAGAAATACGAGATCAGGTGCGAAAGAACGCCAGTGATAGAGCAAATGGGCGAGTAGATTGAACGTAGTTCGATCCCAAATAAAAAACACCCAAACAGCAAAAGCTGAATGGGTGAAAAGCATAAACACAAAAACAGATTACTTCAGTTCAAACACGGCCTCCATAAGGATCTTGGCATTGTCACCGAACTCCAATTCAACCGCTTCCAAATGGTCTTGGCGACTAATGTGCGGTCCATAAAAGTCAAGAAAGCCGTCGCGAATGCGAGGGTCTTCATCGCAAATCGAAATAACTTTATTAATCAAGTCGACGAGTTGAGCGTCAGTCAACCCATGGCTGTAATAAAAGAATGCTGCAGCAGATTCTGCAAGTGAAGAGTGGTATTGAGTTGCGAAAGTAGCGTAGGGTACGTACCCCTGCAAAGAGACGTGCACATCACCGATACGAACCAATGTGTCTACCAACTTGTCATGGTGGCGTGAGTCAATTGATTTTTTATCGGCCTTCATGAGGCAATCAACAATTGAAACAGAAGCCATGGTCAGTTTTTCATTCAAAGACATGATTTATCTCCAATAATTTCAGAATTCAAGCGGAGTGATGGGGCATTAATTTCTGCCACATCACTCGCAAGTTGCTAGTTAGGGTTTGTTGGTTGGGTAAATGCTGCTGGCAAACTTGTCCAATGCAGGTTTGTGGCGAAGCAAGAACGATTTCCAATCCTGTTCGTGGAATGCGTCATTCACAATGTCCAAGACCTGCAGGTAGCTAGGCGGGACAAGCTCATGTTTATTTGGCCCGAACGCAGCATCGTTAGCCTTTTCAAATGCATCCACATAGACCCACACGTTGTGGTTGCACAGGATGTAATGGCTAACTGTGTCGAGGTGAGAGTTAGAGAACTGACCACCCTTCACATTCAAATGGCCCAAGGTCAAGCGTTTACCAATAGGCGATTGCTGATGCTTGAACGGGATGGTTGACCCAATAAAGCGAAAGCTTTGCTCGCAGGGAACAGAGGACATCTTCCAGTTAGCTTCATCGACACCCAACTCAGGTGTGAGGCAAACTTTCTCGTACTTCATGGCCTGCTGGAATGGGCTGCTGCTGTCGAAGGTGACCCAAAGGTCAGGATTCAAGTGACGCAACTGGTTCTGAATGGCCGTCATGGCAATAGACCACTTCAGGCTAGACACACCCAGTACGTGCAGCGTATTGAGGCCAGGTGCAAAGGCTCCCTCGTCACGCATCATCAGCACTGTACTCAGCAGTTGGTAAAGGCCGCCTTTAGTGCCTGCACCGCCAGCAAGAGCCCATCCCGAAAACTTGAACTCCTTGACCGCGTTCCACCAACGTTCAGCAGATGCTTGATCAATGCCGTGGATGACGTTGAGCCACTGAGTTTGATCCTGCTTGTAGAAGTCGATGTATTTCAAGTTGTCCACAGTCATGCGGATCAATTCGTTTTCAGTGCATCCGGCAAAGGGAGATTCTTTGCCAAAGGGTGTAGTAGCCCAGAGCGGCATATCGAGTGTCATCGCAAAGCCAGTAAACGCCTCGGAAGACGCAAGTACCCAGCTGCGAACATGATCAGCATCCTCCCAGACGCGAACGGCTGCTTGCGAGTCTTTGGCCTTTTGGAGCTCAGCAAAGCCTTTCAGCGTACCTTTGCCGATTTGGTACCCACCACTGTCGCCCATGATCTGTACTTCAGACTTATCGGCATGAAAGACAGCATTGTTCGGCCATTTGCCAACCTTAAAACCCCCCAGCGATTGGAGGACGTAGGGATGGGTGAAGAGTTTGTTCTCGTTCCAGAAGATCAAATCTTTCACTGAAAGATCAGCGGGAAACGGACGACCTTCCTTCAGTGCGTCAAGAACGCCGCTGGAAAATCCATCGCTAGCTGCAGGAACGTAGGTGGCGTATTTGGGTTTGGGATTAAACATTTTCGACTTCTCCATAAGTAACTTCGTTGAACTGATTGGTGTTGAACTCCCAGCTGAAGTCCGAATCGCTGATCTCGCTGACAGACTGCTCCCAGAGTTGCTCTTTTGTGAGCTGCTTCTTTGTCGGTGTGTAAAACGAAAAAGCATTGGCAGAACGCTTCTTTTCTTCACGGATGAAGGAGGGGACAGCGATGCAGATCTTTGCAATGGAAGTAGCAAAGGTCAGAAACAAAGCGTTGTCCATGGCCTTGATGCCGACATTGCCGGTGATAGGCAAATGCCCCAAACAGCCCAGGACAGGCATCAAATCCTTTGTCAGGAATTCACCTTTGTAGTGAGTGATGGAAGAGTCACCTTGCTCGTCATAAACAATGCTGTATTGACCCGTATAGTCAGCACCATCATCAAAATAGCGGAATTTGATGTGAGTGCCTGTGATCGCAAGCTGCATGACTTGGTTAGCGGGACGTGTGATGTGCTTGTCAATCTTTGCAAGCCACTGATCCGCATATTGGATTGACAATGCTGCAGCCACAGTGGCGCTCAAATTGATAGCGTTTTGACTCGCCATGTCAAATCCGTGCTTAGCAACAGGTTGACCAATCACGTCTTGGTCGTGTTGATGACCTTGGAAAGTGATGTGTGTCTTCTTCGACTGATCGGCTTTGTGTGTCAATGCCAAGCTGTGCGAATACACGTCATCATTCGGCAGTGCGCGAATATGATCGAGAGTCTCAGGCTTAAAGAAATTAGCCCCTTCTTTCATCACCAAAAGGCGATCGACAAACATCATGCTCGGTGTTGACAGGACAACGTCATAGTCTTTGCGATCCAGCAATTGAGAAAAGGGCTTGACCGTGGTTACGACAGCTGTTGTTACGTGCAGCGGACTGAGGACAAATTCGTTTGTATCAGCGCGATACAGAAGACGTGGACGTGCCAGCAAAGCAGGTTCATGATCAGTTTTTTTGCGAACGACTTCATAGAGATCGCGAGCAACAAGCTTCAGCTTCGGGGGGAGTGCTTGCGTGCGAACCGACTCACTCAGGATGCGAATGGAAGCAGGCGTGGCGTTAAGGTCCGCACGGTATGACCCGAAAATTCCATTGCTAATCGCAACATCATCATTAAAGCTATTGATGTAAGAAATGGACTTGCCATTTTTTTTGACCAATGCAATCGAGTAGCCTTCCTCTGTGTGATGGAGTGGTGATTCGAACTTCGCTTGACGATTCAGCGACTTCAAATTCATGAACGATACGGCGTCTTCGAGCAGCTTGTCCTGAATGACCTCATCTTTGATGTCAAGCATTTGAAGTGCAGTCATTACCAGCTTTGGCTTCAGGCGAGCCAAAGAAATTCCATGACCGACATCTGTCATTTCTACGCTTGCAGCTTCTTCTGCAAAGCGTTGCTCAATGGAATCGATCTCACACTCTTCAATGAGATCGAAGTCGCTAGCATTCTTAAGATCTGAGTTTTTGTAAGTTGAGCGAATCAACTTAACAAAGCCGCCTTGCTTGACAATGAAATTTGCCAGCTTGTTGACTGCATCGGTTTTGTACATGTCAGAGTTCGACGTGTACTCGCGTTCCAACACATTCAGTGCGCGAGAGATTTTGTTTTTGTCCTGAGTGCTCAGAAGGTTGTCAAACAAGATGGTAAGCAAAGGCGCATAGTTGTGTGCGTGTGTGTCTGTACGTGTGCGACTCGTGCCGCCAAACGTAATTAGTGCTTCATAGAAGCCGTCAATGGCTTTTGCAGAAATCGTCCACAGCAAGATCTTTGCAAAATTGCGGTACTCGTCCATGCGGCCTTTGGTGATCTGTTTGAGAGTCGATTTGCACTGCTCTTTCAACTCTTCCAAATCTGTCCAAAGACGGCTCTTTTGAACCTCAATGGGGCTTTCAATAATTGTTGACACTGTTCTCTCCTCTTCCGATCTAGCAAGTTGCTAGATAGAAATAAAAAGTTGATGGATTTATGCAGCGGTCATGAACCAATCTGCATTGCTTGCCGCTATGCCTGTCGGCATGGCTGGCTGATGTAGAGACTTTGTTGCGGGAGACCGTGTTTTTGATTCAAAATCGCGGTTTGTGACTGCTGCTCCATTGCAGTCCCCGAATGCTTGAGATTCCGTTTTGCAATCCCAGACGCACTTGAACTACGTCTGAGAAAAATTAGAAATCTGGTTTGATCGTTTGCTTGGGTATTTGCTGCTGCTCCATCTACCTAGTTCTCTCTAGCTCTTGCGGTAGATTGGTTCGTTCAGTCCTTTCTCTCGGTGCATGTACTTCACGGTGAAGTTCATGTACGAGAGTAGAAATCTGAATTCGGCACTGTCTTGGGTAGATCGTTTTTAAGCATCTACCTAACGGGTTTGCACAGCTGCTTTAGGATGGTTTGTCGTTGCCTTTCTTTGCATCGGATGAGTTCCCTTGAACTCCTGTCGATACTGTGGGCGACGATTGAGACTGGCGTTAGGTAGATGAGTTTTCTGCTCCTACCTAACTGCTCCAAAGTTGTGGGGCTAGCCTTATGTTGTGGCTGAATTGGCAGCCCAACATTGCAGCATCAGCGGCGATGCTTTGTTAGGTACTTGATCCGAGAAGGAATGACCAAATGGCAGTTGATTTCTATTACAAGGGCTTGATGGAGGAGGATGAACTTTTCCGTCCATACACGCCACAGCAGTCAGCGGAGAAAGCCAAGGGCTCCATGTATGAGGCTTGGTTCGATGCACTCAAAGCTTCGCACTGGTACATGTCTATGTGTAACGGTGACGCTCCGCCTACAGATGCTGCACGTGAATGCTTTGAGAAGTTTGGGGACATCCGCCCCTATACATTCAGCCGCTGGTGGGCAGATGTCGGCTACAAAATCTTCGCAGAACACACTCGCTATGAAGATGTTCAGGTGCGTGATGTTGCAGCCACGATTGAACTCAAGTACAACAAGAAGACCGGAAAGCTCAACAACCTGCTGATTGAGGTTCCAATGAACGTTCATCCCCGCAAGCTCAAGGAGCAGTTTGCGGAGATCCTTGAGAGCCATTCACGCTATTTCAACCATCACAATCGTTTTTCAGAGTCCGATGCTGAGGTGACGTTTGACCGTGACAGCAAGCTGAACTGCAAAACGATCAAGCTTTGGCTTGACGTGTACAAAGCTATCGAGAAGGAGCGGGCGAAGCAGCGTGACGGTGCACCTCTGCATGAGATTTGCCGTCAACTTGATTTGCGTGGCAGCTTGTTCAAAGAGTTTGGTACTGGGACCGTTGTGGACGATGAAGAGGTCAAGCAGAAAGCCGCATCTGCGATTTCTGAGTACTATAAGAAGGCTCAACGCCTTGTTGCCAACGCAACGGAGATGCGCTTCCCATGTGTTGATGAAAATGCACTGATCATTATTCATCGCCGCAATGGTGGTGCTGACTAGCAACTTGCTAGATTGCGGCACATGCTGATCGCAGTTGGTGGCACATTGAAGCCATCGCATGTGGTGCAGTTCCTTGCACTGAGATCATTACTCAAGACGCTTTATAAATTCACCAGCGATAACCTGCTTCAGTATGCCTTCAGCGTTTGATGTAAGTCGCTTCAAGTCCAAGACTTCGAGGATCGCACGAAGGTGCTCTTGACTGCCAATCTCTGCTTTGTTGGGTGGCGTTACAGATTGGGTAATCGCGTACAACTCGCCAGGAGGGATTTCTTCAAGCGAGCGGTCTCCCCTCTTACGAACAATCTCAGCCTGTGTACCTTGCATCCAAACAACATCACTCAGTGCGTCACTGTCGACTTTGTACTTGTGCGAGGACAACGTTCCAGACCCTTTCAAAGAGTCGACCGCCGAAAGTAAGCTGTCTCTTAGTTCATGCCCCATGCGCTTGATGCCACAGCTACGCAAGTAGATGTCAAATGCTCTTTTGATTTGAATAGGTCCCTCAGCCTTAATGATATTGAGCAGATCGTCCGTAATTTGTGCTGGATTCGTAACACGGGGATCATGGCACGCAGGGCCAGCATAGTGCGTATATTCGACTAGAACGATTCCGGTTTTGGTTGTTGGCGTAGTCGATACCCTAGTAGAGCCAGGATATACCGCTTTATTCAGTGGTACTAAATTTTCTTGATTATTAAAAATCGGTGGTGCTTCTTCCTGATCGACTTCTTTCACAGCCTCTTCACGTTCAAGTACAACAACTTCGGCCGAAGCATCTTCCATTTGTGGAGAGGAATCGTCAAAAGGCTCGTCTACAAATCCATTTGCGATGATGGTATTGAGTTCTTCAATGAGTGTTCTGTCGCCCTTACCATTGCCACTGACGGCAGAGGAATTCGGGAGTATCTCAAGCTCATCCAGACGCCTGAAAACAGACTCCATCGCTTGATCTGGATTCCGATAGAACGCACTTCCTCGGATCCGAGCAAACTTCCATCCCAATCGTTCGAGGATGGCTTGTCGATTCATATCCTCAGCGAGCTTCTCGATAGGGTGATAACGATCACCATCGCACTCGACAGCCAAACGATTGCCATTGCCCTCTACAACCATGTCAATTCGGAAGTAGCCAACCTCAATCTGAGTTCGAACTCTGAAGCCCGCACTGGTAAGCCTCTTGAGGACTTCTTTTTCAAATGGAGACTCTGTTCTCCCTACTTCTTGTTCGAAATTGCGGGTAGATGAGTCTGGATCACGAGCGTGCTGAAGAAGGCGATATCGAATGTCAGCAGCCTTGAGATGTAGATCTGGATCAAACGAATGGATCACCCAAAGTTGATCTCGCGCACGACTTGCCGCAACGTTATATCGTTTTTTCGTCTGCTCAAATGCGCCCTCACCCATGGCTCGGAGCGGGTTAGTGTCTGCGGCGCTATCAACCATTGACAAGAAGACTACATCGCGCTCGTCACCTTGGAATTCTCCTGAAATCCCCGATTGAATACGCCTGGACTCAATTTCAACAGATTCAATTTCCTTGTGGATCATCGACTGGATAAGTACAGCCTGACTTTCGCCAAGCATAGAAATCACACCAATTGTCTTGCCTGCGTATGCCTCGTGTTTAATCATTGCTTTAATAAAAGCAATGATTTGCTGAGCCTCTTCTCGATTAACGTCACCGTCCCTAATGCCATTGACTCTGAACGGGACGCATGAAGGTTTTAAGTTGCTGGAATTTGCTTCACGAAGTGGTCGAATCTTTCCTTCGTATGACAGTGCGTTACTGAATGAAATAATCTGAGGTACACAACGGAAATGCTCAACCAGCCTCACGCCTTCACCGAACGACTGCCGTGCTAAGTCATAAATTGATGACATGTTGTCGTACAGGTGTGCGTTAGGGATATCCTTGAGCATCGATTTGCGAAGATTTTCAAGAATCGTTTGATCCTTGCCGACACCCAGTGGCGTGACCTGCTCGTGATCACCGACAACAATGATCTGCTTTCCCATGTACAGAGGAATGAGTGCATTGATGTCGGCTTGACTCGCCTCGTCAATGATTACTACATCAAATTTCGTCGTCTGAGGATCGAAGCTCTCCGCCATGATTGAGATCGGCATGATCCACACAGGAACTGCTTCTGAGCATTTCCGCATGAGCTTCCGTGCCTCGCTCAAAAGCGTTTGCCTCTTCTCCAGTTGACGAGTAGAAGCCAGTCGTTTAGCGGTATCAAGCCAACCAACAAGAGCTTGACGCATTGAATTGTCAGATTGAAGGCGCTTTAGTTGCTCAGACCAAGCTCTTGCGTCAACCAGCAAGCGAGTCACTTCTCGGAGCATTTCACCGACACCCTCTAACTCTTTTTGAATTTGCTGTGCGTCTAGCTTGCTTCGTTCATCAAGAACGTCATTCAATTGTCGCCATAACCAAGCTTTGGGGATGCTGCCGGGAGCAATTGCTTGGTCATGTGGCAAAACCCGTTGAGAAATTAGATTTGCCCAAGTCGGAGCATATTCTTTCAGTGACAACAAGAGGCTGTCTCTTTCGTCCACTAATGGCTTTACCCCCAAAATTTTCCGCAAGTAGTCGAGCGCATGTTCATATGCAATGAAGTCTTTCTTGATTACGGCTTTGATGATGCGACCTACGCAACCCTGATCAGGCCTGCTTGGATCGACATTTGTTACTAGATTTTTTAAGGAGGCAAATTCAGCTTCAATCTCGTTGAGCTTTCTTCTTGCGACTTCTTTTTCTACAAGGAGGATTAACTGAGACTTGGCAAACTTCTCAATGACCATGTACTCAGCGGTTTGCGAAGTCTCACGCGGAAGGGCAGACAGAAGTTCGTCTAGCTTCAGTCCATTCGACTTAAGTTGAGAAGCGATTGGGCTCCAAACAACATCGTTCCAGTCTAAGCAACGCTTGATTTCTGGAATCAATGCCCGACAAGCTTGCTCTGGAGTTGTGCCAAGTTGTTCAAACTGTTGGTTTATCTGATTACCAATGAGCGTATTCCACAACTCTTCAAGGTCAAGTCGCTTTGCTTTGAGTTCGGCCAACTGACGAAGAGCATTAAAGTGTTCGAGATGCGTGGGCTCACCTGCGGCAACCTTAACGCCCTTGAGCAAATGTCTCCACTCAGATTTGGTCGCTAATTGAAGGAAGCCAAGCTTTCCTCCGCTTTCCAGATGAGCACAAATCTGATTCAGCAACTCAAATTGCTTGTGGATGGCAAATTCTTCTGAGAGAGTCGCCCTATGCTGTAGTGTCAGAGAATACTTAGCACTTGACTCAACAGCAGACTCGATTTTTTCAATCAATGCCACCCAAACTTGACGCTCTACAGCTCCATGTATACCGGCAACAATTGCGAATGGCCTCCAACTCTGGGTAAGTAGCTCATCATCAAATTCCGAGAGTAAATTAGACAGGACTAAGGCAAGCTCATCGCTCTTGCCTTGACTTTCATTCCATTTGTCTCTTCCTGTCGACAAATCCTGCGTTAAAAGCGCCTCACAATCAGACACCATTAGCCTGAATTGACTCTCATTCGGCAATTCCAATAGCTTAGGGAGATGAAGCCTTGAGTCATCCTCTTCGATTTGATCAAAAGAGGTATTCAAAACGTACAGCCTCTCTATGTCTGGAATTTTCGACTCAATCAAAGTCGAAACATTGATTGGCGAAGGAATCCAGTCATTCCCCTCCTTATTTTGGGCGACCATCCTAGCGGCATCTGCTGGGGCATATTTATTGCCTCCAATCTCAATTGCCTTGTACTCGTTCTCAATTGCCTCTCTCAACAAGTGTTTGAGTGACAGTTGTTTCTTGATTAGTTCACTTCGCTCTTCTTCGTATCTTTCGCTCTTTTTAGCCAGACTGTCATACGTTTCACTTGTCAGACGCTCAGTTATAGAGCTAACAGCAGACTCAAGCTGACGCCGAGCCAATTGATCACTACCGAGGACTGACACGCACAAAGGCTTCAGCATGTCTGGTACCTTGTCCCTCAAAACTCTAAGGGCCTTTGCTGTGTGAGCCGTCACAAGAATGGATTTTCCCTGCGACAGCAGATGACCAATCAGATTGCTGATGGTGTGCGTCTTGCCAGTTCCAGGCGGTCCTTGTACTACTACGCTTCCGCTTCGATCAAGTCGTTTGACAATTTCTATCTGCTCATCGTTCGCTTCGTTGACAAGAAGAATGTCCTTGATCGCGAATGGTTCTACGACTCCTTGATTACCTCCAGCGAATGATCCCGAACCTCCTTGTCCTCCAGAAAATCCAGATTCAGTCCAAGCCGACTCCTCCTCTCCAGTGATTTGAGAAAGTGACGGAGGAAATAATGGTTGACCGTCGATGTGATCAAGAATTTTGTCTACAGCATTCGCAATCCCAGCAGTTCTATTCCTCAAGACCAGAACAGGGTCTCTCCAGATACGCGGATGATTTCGAATTCCCTCACCTGGCTCATCTAAATATTCACCTTGAGTGGGCGAGACAGTCAGAGCAAACGCCTTCAAGAATGCCGATGTGTCTTCCCAACCAAGCGGGTGATACCCTGAATTTTGAAGCTCATCTTTCCGGTTGCGGATAGATATTGAATCAACTTCTTTGAGATCAAGGAAAAGGTTGCTGTATAGCTCGACTTCGCGATCAGTCTCATGAATCGTGAATTCAGGAATATTTGGATTGAAGCGCAACTCAACACGCTTAAAAATGATCGGGTGCTGAATTGCTACAACTCCATCAATGCCAGACTCAGCATTCCACGACAACATTCCATCAGCGACAAGTAGCTCTAACTTCTCACCTTCCTTTTCAATTTTTGAGTACAAGGTGTAGAAGCTCTCAAAATACCTCATTGCCCCACGGGCAACTATTTCTGGCTCAGTCCATTTTTTTCGATCTTCTAGCCAGCTGGTGTACTCGTCGACACGCACTTGATCATCAGTAAACAAAATTGTTTTGGTGACTTCAATATCGTTGCCATCCTCATCTTTTTCATTCTCAACTCGATTTTTTCTTTCTGCGACTTCAGGAGCCAAGTAAGGGTCATCCCAATTTGGGAGCATCCATTCCAAGCAAGATGCAGGTGGCGCTGGGCATCTCGTGAGCTTAGGCCGGGAAACTCTAATTAAGGTGTCGGGTACTTCTAATGACTCTTCAACTTTGACTGGCCGAAAGAGTTGAGAAGAGGGATGCTTAGGCATGTCAGCAATGCGGACAACGTACTGCTGTTCGTTTAGACGCCGAACTGGACGAAACTGAATCTGATTCGCTTCTTTTAAGAAGGCATATAACTGCCTAACCTTTAAGCGTAGCTTGTTGGCGACTCCGTCAATGGGGCTTCCGATGTCAGTCAATTTTCGCCCCAATCACTTTTGACTTGTTTTTAAACATCTGTTCGGCCTGATTTGAGTATGGGAAAGACGTCTTTTTCAAGGTTCTTGATTGTTGTTGTGCTTGGGTTACATAGTCACGTATGAACGCCCTTAGAACTTGCGCTGCTGGTATGTGTGACTCATGGCATGTTTGGATGAATGCATCCCTTAGCTCGGGCTCAATCCGTATCCGAAGTCCAGCATTTTTCATGGCATCACTCGCATGTTGTCACAATGTGTATCCAGCACTCTAGCACGGGATGGCATATACATATAGCTTTTATAGGAAATGGCTTGAACTTAGCCTAGGCAAACACTGGGCGTATAGACGCAAAATCACCAGTCCGAAGCAAAAGAGTAGCTATTCGAAATTTCTAGCAGCGCATGAATCTTGGGCATAGAACCCATTTCACCCAAGTGCAACGGCTTGCATACAAGCCCTACAAGCAGCGCAAAGCCAAGCCCAGCTATAAAGCATACCCAAGCAGTTCAAAACGCATCTACGGGTTCTAACTTGCAAAATGCAAGTTAGCCCCGAATCATGTGGCACGTGCCACGCCTACCCAAATGAATTCAACTGTGCATATTTTTTACAATACATGCACAGTGCCGCTAACCTGTTGATTTATAAATATAAATTCAGGGGTAGGAATTTTGCACACACGAAAACACACTACATGCACTTTTTCCACAACAGTACGGAGAGTGCAAGTGACAAAACAAGCCAAGACTTTGGACGAGCGGCAGCTGCAACGCCTGCTCGAATTCGTTGCAAAAACCAAAAGTGCAAAGCGCAACCGGGCGATTCTGCTGCTCACCCATCTTGCAGGAATGCGAATCGGGGAGGTAGCAGCACTGCGTGTAAGCGATGTACTTGCAAGCGATGGCAGCATCCGAAAAGACATTGACCTTAGTGCATCACAGACCAAGGGCAACAAAAGCCGAACAGTGCTGCTAAATCAGCGTATGCAAGCTGAACTGGCTGTGTACATACAAACGGTGCGAGTACGCGATGCAAAGCAGCCCTTGTTCGCTACGCAACGCAGCGCAGGATTCACCGCCAACTCGCTTACGCAGGTCGTCAACGGCATCTACAAGAAAGCTGGCTTTGACGGGTGTAGCAGTCACAGTGGGCGGCGTGGCTTCATTACGAACTTGGCTGAGAAGGGTGTAAGTGTGCGTGTGATGATGGCACTGGCCGGCCATCAAAACATGAGTACAACTCAGCGGTACATTGACTTGCGCCCTGGCGTTCTGCGAAATGCCGTTGAACTGATCTAAGGATTGCAGTCCACGTTACTCAAGCGCGGCCAACGTTTCATCTACGCCCTTGAGTAATTCGTCTCTTTTCTCGCCCTCTTCTCTTGCGCTCCATTCTTTCCGGAGAAGCCTTAGAACGTCTAAGGTTAGTGCGGCGTACTCAGGAAAATTTCTAAGTTCAAAAATGTATGCAAGCTGGCTGGCTAACTTCATTGATCCGTGTTCGCTTGCTCCCACACTTATATTGTGTATAAGCCGGTGGTAGGCTTGAAACCGTCCAGCCTTCAGCTCGGATTCACGGATTCCCACCCAGCGATAGCCTGAAAAAGCCAATGCAATTAATGGGACTATGAAGGCACCTAATGTCGCCCATACGGCTAAGTCGTTTAGTGTCAAAAGAGCTCCTTCGTAGCATCAACTGAGATAGACTGCCATGAAAACGTTTATGTGGAGTCATCATGGCAACTCGCATTACAACAAATTGGGATGGTATCCCTCATACTCGCTCTACAGCTAATCTTGTTGAGTTGCGGAAAGTTACTGGGGCACGTGTCGTTCGCATTGACACGGGGTCCTTTCGTAGTGCTTCTGTCAGTGGGTACTTTGAGTTGGCATCACCTGAGACTCGCGTGAAGGTTGACAAGAACGGCACCAGAACCATTGAGGTCAAGCTAGGCTGGTTTGGAGCAAAACCGCCAACTTCATGGGCCAGCGTAACAATCTTGGGAACACATACGATTCTGGATAATTTCACGGGAACTGTGTTCCACAACATTTCAGGTCAGCGCCGCAGTGGTTAATCTAGCAACTTGCTAGATCATCGACATCAAAGGAACCCAATGAGCACGTTTGCCAATCAGTTGAAGGACGAAATTGCCCGTGTCGCCAAGAAAGAGGTGCGTGGTGAGATCAAGCAACTCAAGCAGTCATCCACCAAGTACCGCAGCGAGATTGCTGCCTTAAAGCGACAAGTGACCGTACTCGAATTGGCTATCAAGAAGTTGAGCAAGTCACATCCCCAAGCTGTAAAAGCTGATACTACCGAATCGCAAGAGAAGCTGAGATTCCGTGTGCCCGGATTTGTGACTCTGAGAAAAAAGTTAGGGCTGTCTGCTGAACAGATGGGCAAGTTGATTGGCGTATCAGCCCAAAGCGTGTATCACTGGGAACAGGGCAAGTCCCGTCCACGTGCCAGCCAGTTGCCCGCTATTGCTGCTGTACGCAAGATGGGGAAGAAGGCTGCGTTGGCGAAGCTAGGTGAGTGAGTAAGAGTCGTGATAGCTGACCTTTTTATTCCCATCGCTTTGCTGCTGTTGCCGTATTGTGTTCTCAAAGCTTCTGGTCAATATCAACACACAATCTTTGGAGCGCTGGGCTGTTTTTCATTATCCGCACTTGTTCTATTTCTGCTGCTGAAATTTGACAACGGGTTAGATGCTCCCGATGGTGCGTTCGGCGCACGAATCCTTGCCCCTTATTTTTTGCTCTCAGTACCTCTTGCTATTGCCACCTTGGGTGTAGTTGGATGGGCTAGAAGTTTTAAAGATCGAAAGTGAGTCAACTTGATGGATGTACGTTCTGGGCCAAATAATCCAAGTAGTTGCCAGCTTTGCTGCTGTTCTCAAGATGAACAAGAAGGCAGTGCTAGCAAAGCTGGATTAATCTAAATAATTTTCCTTCAATCAATGGTGCTTGATTAAAGACGAGACTATCAAGCCGCGATCAAACCAAGTTTTGATTACATACTCATGAAAAGCTTCATTTTTGACTGAGCCGCATATTGGCGCCAGTTCTTTCCCAATAGAAGTTAGCATCGCATGCCCAATATCTATTTGGTTTCCACTATCCTCTTGAAACTCAATGAGCGTGGGTATTCCGTAGTAGAAGGGGTAAGCATATTTACCAAAGCCTTGTCTTGAGTATCCGCTAATCGATTCAAACGAAATTAAGCCTATTGAGTCGAGATGCTTTAAAGCAGTGAAGGTTATGCCTTGGGTGCTGTATATTTCGTTTTGGATATCGTAAATTAATGGGCATAACTCACCCATCATCCAGACATACTGACAAAATGATGTGAACGTTGCGGCATCTTTCTTATCTAGAGATGAGACGAAATCAACGGTTCTCTTTGAGAATGTTCCAGGCTGAGTAGCTTCACCAGCAAGAAGCTTTGCCCATAAGCTTTGCATCTCTTTATCAGAGACAGTGTCACATTGCTTGAAGAAGTGTGCGACCCAATCTTCCTCTAATGCCTCTACTTTTGCATTTTCCGGCAGGGCTTTTGCCGCTTGGCTGGTGATGCTTTCGATATTTTCTTGCTTTCTTGCTTCTTGATGTGCTAAACGTTGAAGCGCACGATATTCAATGTCTCGTAATTCAATTTTCGCCAAGGTCGCAATTTTTTCTGCATCAGCATCAGCTTTAGCTTGTCGCCTGATACGTGTCGGCTCATACAGTATTCCAACTGCATTACACACTTTTTCTACAAGCACAGTGGCAGCCTTAGATAAATCTCCAATATTGGCAACTGTTCCATCGTCCATAGTACGGTCCTTGTGCTAGAGCGGTAAATTGGGTGATTTATGCTGTTGGAATCAGTGTGAAGCTCACACGGTAGCGATAAAACTCGATGCCTTGTGCGACCCGCAATGCGCGACGAATCCGAGTGTCATCCTCGAGGGCGATGATGACACCCTTGACCTTTTGATTTGGCTCGGCCAGTTCGTCTAGCACATAGCCCATGTAGCGTTGAATTTGCCCGACGACCACATCGCTGGCACGCCCTTTTTTCAGTTCAACTACAAGTAGTTCTGATCCGTCTTTGCTGATGGCAAGAATATCGATGGGTCCAGTGTCACTTGGGTACTGCTGTCCAACCATCTCACCATCGACGGTATAGATGCTGTATTTGCGACCTAACTCGGTACCTTCCCAGTTAGATACAAGGAATTCTTCAAGGTGCTTCTCAAGCGCAAAAACTGCCGGGTCTTCAATAGTTGGATCACTGGCAACGATAGCTGGTGGCCGTTGACCGCCGATTAATCTCTCGAGTTCTTCGGCATATGAACTGATGTCGCAACATGTGCCAGTAGAGTTGGTTGACCGCTGGAGGTCTTGGCTCATGTCATCCCGGTCGAACAGATCGGGGAACCAGCGAACTTTACGTCTGTGGGGTAAGACATTGCCCGGAACGTAGTAGTAGTCACTTGTGACTTCTCCTGCCCTGTAGCGACGCTCACCGTTTGGTGTGATCACAATGTCGCCTTGTCGAAGTCCTTTTGATAAGGTCCAAATAAACCCGCAAGCTAAACCTGCAGCTATCCTGCTCTTGTCAGGATGGCTTTGCATATAAATTGGCACAAACTCACGATTGAAGTCTCGCCAGTTCTCAGGCAGGCGACCTGTCAGGTCAGTCGATATTTGATAGTCAACTCCAATGAACCCTTCATTAAAGCATTGGCTTGCGTGGACGCTTCTTGAACCAGCCATTACACGGTTATAGGCTTTCATGTTCTTCCTTTTCTAAGAAAAGTGGCGGCATTGAGCGCACATAAGCTAACGCCATGAAATGGCGCACTATTCTCAAATATACAAGGGATTGACGGTGCATTAGTGTCCGCCGTGTCAAGGGAATTAACCTCAGTCAGCCAATTTTTCAGCCGCCATCGTGGCAGTCAACTTGGAATAGTGCTTCTCAAGCATCAGCACAGACGTGCCCATCTGGCGGGCGAGAGCGTGAATATCAGTGCCAGCCATCAACTCCATCGTGGCGTATGTGTGCCGCAATGAGTACATGGTGCGTTGCTGCCCACTGCTCTTGTCCTTGCTGAGCCCCGCTGCTTGCAATAGGCGACTGAACGTGCCCTGCAGTCCATAGGGCTGACTGCCATCTTCATAGACAAAGACTTTGCCAGACAACTTGGCTTTGATGGCGTTATCTAAGGTCATCCCAACGGCAGTTTGGCGCAGTGCCAGTCGTTCAAAAGCAGCCCATGAGCGATGCTTGGCGATGAGCCAGCGCCCACCTGTTTTCCCACTGACCCAAATACGCAAGTAGCGAACATCATTGACGGTGTGCCACTCCAAGTGCTGCCAGAGCATGTTGAGGCTCTCGCGTCCAGCCCGCATCCCAGTAGCCAGCAAGATCTCCACGTAGTCTCGCATCAGCATCTTGATTTGGCGTCCAGTATTTCTGTGCCCGCCCGAAGCGACCCAGTCAGGCATGAACGCAAGCAACTGATCTACTTCCTCAGCAGTGAAGCCCGGGCGAGCTTTGGTCTTTTCCCCACGACGGCTCAGCGAAGGAGTGTTCTGGTGTTTGCTGAGCCAGCCGTTTTCAATTGCAGTTTCGATCACGCGGTTGTATGCGGACGCATGAGTCATCAGGGTGCTGGCCATTGGCATACGGCCAATCTTTTCGTTGCGCCATACCTCAAACTCACGGACCAATGCACTGTTGATGCTGGTCAGGTTGTACTTGCCGAAGAAGGGGATGAAGTACAGACGTATGACCCGTTTGTAATCCATGTTGGTGCGCGGTTTGAGACCCTGTTCAATCTCTCTGTCTAGCTGTTTCATGCAGGCATCTGCAGCTGTGCTGAAACGTTTGATGCTTTGCGGAATGCCCAGTTCCTCCTTAAAACGGGCCCGGTCATACATGTCCCCTGCAACACGCTTGGCGTAAGTCAAGTCACGTTGCTTGGTAGAAAAGCTCAACCAGTCCTTGCGCTCAAACAGCCGAAAGCGCACCTGCCAAACACTGCTCTCTTTTCGTTTGTAGAGCACCACTGCGCCATCGCGTAAATGGTGTACTTTCTCTCTGCTTTGTTGCTCTGCGAGGGCCAGTTTCGCCAGCTTCGGAGGGGGTGGAGGGCGGATGCCCTGTTGCACAAGCTGCTGGGCTGTGGGGTAGGCGAGTTGGGTGCTTTTCACGCAAGTTGCTAGAAAAAACACAGCGTAATTTCACCCCGGAGCATTGAGCAACCAACCCAAAAATCTGTCAGGCATCTGTCCTGCGGTTGAGCGTGGTGGCGGGCAGGGTCTGCAGCATTTTTTAAGGTAGAGGCGTCACTGGACGGGTAGCTCGGAACTTTTCGGCAAAATCCCTGCTATAATTCCATCTCTCTGGCCCGGTAGCTCAGTTGGTAGAGCAGCGGATTGAAAATCCGCGTGTCGGCAGTTCGATTCTGCCCCAGGCCACCAGATCAAACGTCGTAGAAATGCAAGTTTCTACGACGTTTTATTTTTCAAGTCATCCCTGTTCCTCAATAGCTCAGTCGGTAGAGCGCCGGACTGTTAATCCGTAGGTCCCTGGTTCGAGCCCAGGTTGAGGAGCCATTCAGGCCATGACGAGAAATTGTCAGGAGTGGTAGTTCAGTTGGTTAGAATACCGGCCTGTCACGCCGGGGGTCGCGGGTTCGAGTCCCGTCCACTCCGCCATAGTGATCCATGCGGGAATAGCTCAGTTGGTAGAGCGCAACCTTGCCAAGGTTGAGGTCGCGAGTTCGAGCCTCGTTTCCCGCTCCAGATTCAAGCCCCTCAGGCGCCAGCCTGAGGGGCTTTTTTCTTGGGGCCTCACGCGTTGTGCAACACGCCGTCCACCTCTTGCACGGCGCCACTGCGCGCCAACTCCGCCAACATCATGTCCAGCCACGTGCTCAAGCTGTGGCCTTGGCCAAAGCGGTGGTGCAGTGCGCGCATGTAGGGCACTTTTATCGCCCAAGCGCTGAAATCGGCGTGCGTGATTTGGCCCCATTCAAGCAGTTTGAATTTGAGCAGCACCTTGGCGCCATAACGTGCGTGGCGCTCGGGGTTTTGCGCGAAGCCTTCGAGTTTGCTGCGTGCCAAGGCCAGTGCTGGGCCGACTTCGCTGAAAACCGCGCCATGCCCCGGGATGATGGTGGCAGGGTCGAGTTGCTCGATCAGGTCCAAGGTCTGCGCCACCTCGTCAAAGGCGTCCACGCCTTCGAGCGCCGGGAACACCACACCAAAGCCGTTTTGCCAGAGCGCATCGGCCGACATCAGCAGGCGGTGTTCGGGCGCAAACAAGATCACCGAGTGCGGGTCGTGCCCAGGAGCGGCGTGGACTTGCCAGTCCATGCCGGCCCAGCGGTGGGTGCTTCCCGGTTGGAGCAAGCCGGTAAAGGCAAAGGGGGGACAGTTCTGGCCTGAGGGTTGGTAGCTCAACTCGTCTTCACGCCAATGCTGCACGGCTTGTGACAGGCCGGGTGGTATCCAGGTTTTGAGGCCCGGATAGTGCGCTTGCAGGGCCTGGTTGCCGCCGCAATGGTCGCTGTGCAGGTGGGTGTTGACCAGTTGGTCCAGCATGCGGCCTTGCAGGCCTTGCGCCACCAAGGCCAGGGTTTGGGCCTGGTGGGTGACGTAGCCGCTGTCGACCAAGGTGGCACTGTCTGCGTCCAGCAGGAGCACGTTGTTGGCCGACAACCAGCCGCGTTCGAACACGCGCACGCCTGGTGGCAGGGTGCAGGGTGGATTCATTTGGCGCTGCGCAGGTCGCGGCGCAAAATTTTGCCCACGTTGGACTTGGGCAACTCGTCGCGGAACTCGATGTATTTGGGACGCTTGTAGCCCGTGAGTTTGTCCTGGCAAAAACGCGCGACAGCTTCTTCGGTCAGCATCGGGTCGTTGCGCACCACAAACACCTTGATGGTTTCACCTTGCATGGCGTCGGGGATGCCCACGGCCGCGCACTCGACCACACCAGGGCAGGTGGAGATCAGGTTTTCCAGTTCGCTGGGGAAGACGTTGAAGCCGCTGACGATGATCATGTCCTTCTTGCGGTCCACGATGCGGGTGAAGCCCTCTTCGTCCATGATCCCGATGTCGCCCGTGCGCATGAAGCCGTCTTCGGTGAAGGTCTTGGCATTTTCAGCGGGCTGGTTGTAATAACCCGTCATGACGTTGGGGCCGCGGATGCAGATTTCTCCCGAGCTGCCCACGGGCAGGCTGTGGCCATCGTCGTCCTTGATGGCGATGTCGATGCTCGGAAGTGGCAGACCGATGTTGCCGCTGAAGGTTTTTTGCGTCACGGGGTTGTTGGTGCCGATCGCGCAGGTTTCGCTCATGCCCCAGCCTTCGATCATGGCGCTGCCCGTGGCTTTTTGCCAATGATGGGCCGTGCCCTCCGATGCGGCCATGCCGCCCGCCTGGGTGAGCTTGAGCGAGGAAAAATCGATGGTCTTGAACATCGGGTGCTGCATCAGGGCGTTGAATAAGGTGTTCACGCCGGGCAGCACATGGAAGGGACGCTGCTTGAGGACCTCAATGAATTTGGCAAAGTCACGGGGGTTGGGCACGAGCGTGAGGTAGGAGCCTTGGCGTATGGCCAGCAAACACAGCGTGAGCGCAAAGATGTGGTACAGGGGCAAAGCCGCGACGTTGTTCAATTTGCGCAGGTCAGGCACATCGGCCAAAGCGGGTGAGAACCAGCTTTCGGCTTGCAGCATGGCGGCCACCACGTTGCGGTGTGTCAGCACGGCGCCTTTGGACAAACCGGTGGTGCCACCCGTGTATTGCAAAAAGGCGATGTCGTCCATGGTTTGCGCTGTCGGGCGCAGGTTGAGGTTGCGGCCTTGTGCGATGGCTTTTTTGAACGAGGTGACAGTGCGGCCGTTGCTCAGGGGCAATTCGAAGGGTGGCACCATTTTGGCCAGGTGACGCACGGCAAAGGTCAGCCAGCGGCCATTGATGGGGCCCAATAAATCGCCAATGGACGCCAACACCACATGCTGCACGGCGGTGCGCTCGACCACTTCTTGCAAGGTGGCGGCAAAGTTTTCCAGAATGACGATGGCGCTGGCGCCGGAGTCCTTGAGTTGGTGTTCCAACTCCCGCGGGGTGTAGAGCGGGTTGACGTTCACGCAGGTGTAACCGGCCCGCAAAATCGCAGCCATCGTCACCGCAAATTGGGGCAAGTTGGGCAGCATGATGGCCACGCGGCTGCCGGGCTCCAGGCCCTTGTTTTGCAGCCAGGCGCCCAGCGCGGTGGACAACTCATCGAGCTGCTTGTAGCTCATCCAGCGGTTCATGCAGACCGAAAAGGGGTTGTCGCTGTGCTCGCGAAAAGCCCTTTCCATCAAATCCGTCAAACTTTTGTATTGTTCTGTGTCGATGTCGTGCGGCACACCGGGTGGGTAATTCTTCAGCCAGATACGTTCCATGCGCTTGTCTCCTGTAGCGCTTCATTGTCACCAGCTCTTGTTGGGGTCGACACAGGGCAAGTCCTGAGATGGCGGCTTGCTGGTCTCAAAGGCGACAAAACCTGTGTCATCTCCGGGCAGGCAAATCGGTGCAAAATGGGGTTAACCCTAGGTGCCACCATGAATACCCCTTCAGAACCGCGTACCAAGCGACTCACCCGTGTGCTGAGCCAGCTGTGGCGAAGAGTGTTCGGCGTGGCCGAAGTGGGGCTGCCTGCCTCGGGCGGGGTGGCCCGCAAGAGTGCCAATTGGGTGCCGATTCGCTCGCTCTCGCCGCGCCACAAGCCGCGCATTGCGCGGCATTTGCGGGCCCTGCCCGCACAAGACCGCTACCTGCGCTTTGGTTATGCCGCCACCGATGAGCAAATTGACCGCTATGTGGCGGGTCTGAACTTCACGCGGGACGAGATCTTTGGGGTTTTCAACCGCCGCCTGGAGCTGGTGGCCATGGCCCATCTGGCCTATTCGCTCGACCCGCAATGGGCCACGTGTGCCGAGTTTGGCGTGTCGGTGTCGCCGCATCAGCGTGGCAAAGGTTTGGGCGCCAAGTTGTTTGGCCATGCGGTGGTGCATGCCCGCAACCACGGGGTGAGCTTGCTGTTCATCCACGCCTTGAGCGAGAACGTGGCCATGCTCAAGATCGCACGCCACGCGGGGGCCGCGGTGCAGCGCGACGGCAGCGAAAGCGAGGCGTATCTGTCCTTGCCGCAAGCCACGTTGGACAGCCAGCTCAGCGGGCTGGTGCAGGAACAAATGGCCGAGCTCGACTACCAGCTCAAAATGCAGGCGAACCAGTTTCGCCAGTGGCTGGCCACGGTGCAAGAGATCCGCCAGGGCGTGCGCGATGCCCGTCACACTTCGCGCGGCCCCTGAAAAGGCGGTTTGTCATCCAAATCCGCTATCCTTGTAGTTTGTTCACTACAGCATGTCCTGCCCGCCTAGACCGTGTCTGACCCCTACCCTGCGCGCCACGCCGAGCGCGAAGACAAGCGAAGTTTTCTGCAAAAACTCGCGGAGTTCATCCACCCCGGACCCGATTCGGCCGATGAACTGATCGAGACCCTGGCCGAGGCCGAGGACAACCAGATCATCAACACCGAGAGCCGTTTGATGCTCGAAGGTGTGATCCGCATGGCCGACATGACTGCCAGCGATGTGATGCTGGCTGCTCCGCGCATGGACCTGCTGAACATCGAAGACCCCATGGACGAGTTGCTGCACCAGGTGATCGACACCGGGCATTCGCGCTTTCCGGTCTACGAGGGTGAGCGCGACAACATCATGGGCATCTTGCTGGCCAAAGACCTGCTCAAACTGCAGCGTGCGCCTGAGTTGAACATCCGCGCCTTGTTGCGTCCGGCGGTGTTTGTGCCCGAAAGCAAGGGCCTGAACGACTTGCTGCGCCAGTTCCGCGACAACCGCAACCACCTGGCAATCGTGATCGACGAGTACGGCCGCACGGCCGGGCTGATCACCATCGAAGATGTGCTGGAGCAGATCGTGGGAGAGCTCAAGGAAGAGTTCGACATCGCCGAGGATGCCGGCGATATTTTTGGGCTGCCCGACCGCAGTTTCAGGGTCAGCGGCGACACCGCCATCGAGCGCGTGGACGAGGCCTTTGGCGTGGATTTGAGACAAGCTCGCCAGGCCGATGACGACCATGACTTCGACACATTGGGCGGCTTGATCGCCCACGAAATGGGCCATGTGCCACACCGGGGCGAAAGTTTTGAGCTGTCGGGGCTGCGCTTTGTCGTCTTGCACACCCGCGCGGGTGCCGTGCGCTGGTTCAAGGTGTCCCCCTTGCCCGCCCCAGGCAGCGAGCCGCTTGGCAGCGCGGCCAACTCGCCTGCACCCGGAACCGCTCCATGAGGGGTGTGCCGCCACGCGAGCGCGGATGGCAGACCTTCTGGCCCGCGTTGGCGGGAGCTGCACAGGCGGCGTCCATCGCTTGGCCGGGCAGTGGTCAGGCCCAGGGCTGGTTGCAGGTTTTGAGTTTGAGTCTGCTGGCCGCTGGGCTGGCCCGCATGGCCCGCTCAGACTTGACGCAGGGCCGTGGAGGCCCACTTCTCAAGCGGGCGGCCTGGTTCGGGGGTGTGTTTGCCACGGCTTGGCTGGCCGGGTGTTTTTGGTGGCTGTATGTGTCGATGCACCAGGTGGGGGGCTTGCCCGCGCCCTTGGCTGCGTTGGCCGTGCTGGCGCTGGCGGCGGCGCTGGCGCTGTATTACGCCGCCGCCTCGGCGGTCTGGGTGGGCTTGGCGCGGTGCTTGGTGGCAAAGCGGCCGGGTTTGGCCAGCGCCTTGTTTGCCGCTGTTTGGACCTTGGCCGAACTCATGCGCGGGCGCTGGCTCACGGGTTTTCCGTGGGGGGCCGGGGGCTATGCGCATGTGGACAGCGCTTTGGTAGCCTTTGCGCCATGGGTTGGTGTGTACGGCATGGGGGCTGTGGCCGCTTGGCTGGCCATGCGTCTGGCGCTGGCGGGCTGGCGTTTGCGGGCGCTCAAGCCCTTGCTGGGCGTGGGCATCGTCACCTGGGCTGTGCAAGCGTTCGGGCCTGTGTTCACCACCACCGCCGGCTTGGGACAAGTGCAGTTGCTGCAGGCCAATATTTCGCAAACCGACAAGTTCCAGGCCGCCAGTGGCGTGCGTGATGCGCTACAGTGGTACGACGAACAATTGCGCGCCAGCCAGCAGCCTTTGGTGGTGGCTCCTGAAACCGCCATTCCCTTGCTGCCGCGCCATTTGCCTGAGGGTTACTGGACCGGCTTGCAGGCGCATTTCGCCGAGCCGGGCCGACCGGTGGCCTTGGTGGGCCTGCCTCTGGGCAGCCTGGACCAGGGCTACAGCAACTCGGTCGTGGCGCTCGGGCCGCAGGGTGCTGCGCCTTACCGCTATGACAAATCGCACCTGGTGCCCTTTGGCGAGTTCATCCCGCCGGGTTTTGCCTGGTTCATCCGCATGATGAACATCCCATTGGGCGATTTCAAATCGGGCGGCTGGGACCAGCCTGCTTTGACCTGGCAAGGCCAGCGCCTGGCCCCCAACGTTTGTTACGAAGACCTGTTTGGCGAAGAGCTGGCCCTGCGTTTCAAGGACCCAGCCACCGCGCCCACGGCCTTGGTGAATGTGAGCAACATCGCCTGGTTTGGCGACACGCTGGCGGTGGACCAGCACTTGAACATCTCGCGGTTGCGGGCCATTGAGTTGGGCCGACCCATGCTGCGCGCCACCAACACCGGGGCCACCGCCATCATTGACCACCAAGGGCGCGTGACACACCAGTTGCCACGCTTTACCCGGGGCAGCTTGACCGGCTCTTTTGAAGGGCGCCATGGCCTCACACCCTTTGCCCGCTGGGCCAGTGCATGGGGTTTGGCCCCTCTGTGGGCGCTGTGCTGTGTGGTGGTGGCTTGGGCTTTTTGGCAGCGGCAAAGGCCGTAAAATGAAGGGTTCGCGCAAAGCTTGCGCCCATCCCTAACCCCAGCCAGCTCGCTGCTGGCCTGCTCAGGCCATGTTGACCTTCCAGCAAATCATTCTCAAACTGCAGCAATACTGGGACGCCCAGGGCTGCGCCTTGCTCCAGCCCTATGACATGGAAGTGGGTGCGGGCACCAGCCACACCGCCACGTTTTTGCGCGCCATCGGCCCCGAGCCCTGGAAAGCCGCCTACGTGCAGCCCAGCCGCCGCCCCAAGGACGGCCGCTACGGCGAGAACCCCAACCGCCTGCAGCACTACTACCAGTACCAG
>JACCEA010586443.1_pt1 | contig 34770 bp, 28 predicted proteins | sample 7449851 | NCBI WGS metagenome assembly JACCEA01 (sample SAMN15323453, study PRJNA562643) | freshwater metagenome | isolation source: river surface water | place: USA:Blue River Watershed | collected 2017-08-18 | reverse complement strand
CAGCGTTTTTGCATTGAATCTAATCACTGGTTTGGGTCTCGGACTAGGAATTGATTACTCGCTACTTATGGTCAATCGCTTCCGTGAAGAGCTCCATAACGGTAAAGAGATTGATGAAGCGGTCGTAACAACGGTTAAAACTGCTGGCAAAACTGTTTTTTATTCTGGATTAACCGTGGCTGTTACTTTGGGATCAATGGTGGTATTCCCGCAATCATTCTTAAAGTCTTTTGGGTATGCCGGAGTCAGCGTGGTGCTTATTGCAATCGTCGCAGCTATTTTGCCCCTCCCCGCTCTAATGAAATTGCTTGGACATCGAGTAGATAAATTTGTAGTTAGAAAATCTGGAATTGTTCCGAAATCAGATGGACGTTGGGCTCAAACCGCGCGATTTGTTATGCGTAAGCCGGTAAGCGTTGTAGTGCTCTCATTAGTAATTCTAGGAGTTATGGCTGCTCCTATAAAAGATATTGTCTTTTCACAGTTGGACGCTCGAGTTCTACCGAAGAGTGATAAAGCTGCAATTGCCTACCAAGTGCTTTCAGATCGTTTCCCAGGTCAAGAAAGTAGCCCAATTGAAATATTAATTCCTGGTGCAGCAAACAAAGTAACTCCTGAAGAACTAAATGATTATGTTACAAAGATTCAACAAACCGAAGGAATTGTTCGCGTTATTCCATTCAATGTAGGTAATGACATCAGAATCCAAGCCATCCAATCAATGGGCTCTAGAACCATTGAGGCAAGCGATTTAATTCATAAGCTTCGCGACTTAGATTCGCCGCAAGGCACTTTGATTGGTGGTGTTGCGGCTGACTTTACTGATTCTCAAGATGGTACCGCCCGCGCATTACCTTGGGCGCTAGGTTGGATTGCAATTAGTGTATTGATTTTAATTTTCGTCTTTACCGGATCGGTAATTCTTCCAATCAAAGCCGTACTTCTAAACATACTTTCATTGGCTGCGACTTTGGGGGTAATTACTTGGATTTTCATTGATGGACATTTGAAATGGTTAGTAGGTGACTTCACTGTTACCGGAACCATCGATACCGGAACTGCCATTTTGATTGCGGTTGTGGTCTTTGGACTATCAATGGACTATGAACTATTCCTGCTCTCCAGAATAAAAGAAGAGCACCTTGCTGGTCATAACAACATTGAATCTGTCGCAGTAGGACTTCAAAAATCTGCTCGCATCATTACTGCTGCAGCACTTTTGCTAGCCGCGGTCTTTGCATCATTTATGACAAGTGGTGTGACTGCTATAAAGATGATGGGATTTGGAACTGCATTTGCAGTTCTGTTAGATGCCACGCTGGTTCGTGCGCTACTTGTTCCAGCGTTAATGCGCCTATTTGGTGAGAGAAATTGGTGGGGTCCGAAGTTCTTAAAGAAATACACTTTGGACCATTAATCGGATCTCTCATAGGAAAAGCATTTGTTAATTCTGCTTCCACCATCGGAGAAAAAGCTTGAAACCAAAGCGCCAACACCTGCAATAAATGTTTACGTTGGCGTGCTCTATCAAGCTTTAGGTTGGAATACCTTGAGTTCAACTGCAAAAAAGCGGGGAGAGAAATCGATCTACATAATTTCTGCAAAATATGGTGCAATTTCTCCGCTTGCCAAAATTGAGACTTATAAAGAAAAAATTAACAATCAAGTGATGTCACCGATTGTCGGAAAAACGCTGGATGCTTTGAAACCTTCATTGATTGTTGATTGTCGCTCATCAACCTATAAAACGGTTTGGCATGCTCCTGTTGAGAAAACTGTTGAAATACATGTTTCAACAGTTATTGATGGAGTTCGAAAAGTTGTGACCCATATGTCCAAAAAGACTCGAGGAGAGATTGCCAGGCTCTTACTTCAATCGCGATCTTTACCTAATTCACCTGAAGATCTTTATGCGATTGTTTCCGAAAAATATCCATGTGCGTTGACACCTGCCACCGAAAATGAACCTTGGATACTTGAAGTTATTGCAGTCTAAGAGTGTCCCTGGCCGGAGTTGAACCGGCGACCTACCGCTTAGGAGGCGGTTGCTCTATCCACTGAGCTACAGAGACTTGCAAGATGCCTTTTTTAAAGGCGTCAGGTAGACTCAACTTAACTGATTAATAGTCTATTAAGTAAATATTAATCGAAACTAACGGAGTTGATTTACTCATGGGAATGAAAGCGCTGGTGATCGGCGCTGGCGGAGTTGGAAGAGCTATCGCCAACATTGCATCACGAAGAAAATTTATTAGTTCAATGGTTATTGCTGACCGCACTTTGGCGCGTGCTGAAGAGGCAGTGGTTCGTCTTAAGGACCCACGCTTCTCGGCAGCGCAAGTAAATGCATCAGAACTTGAAGACATTCGCGAATTAATTCGCAAAGCCCAACCCGATGTGGTTATAAATGCGGTTGATCCAAGATATGTGATGCCTATTTTCTTGGCTTGCGAAATTGAAAATACAAATTACATCGATATGGCGATGTCACTTTCTAGGCCACATCCCCATTACCCATATACCGAAACTGGTGTGAAGCTTGGCGATGAACAATTTGCGCGTGATTGGAACTGGGGCGAAAGAAAAATTTATGCTTTGGTAGGAATGGGAATCGAACCAGGCATGTCAGATGTCTTTGCAAAATACGCATCTGATCATTTATTTAGCAGAATCGATTCGATGACTGTGCTTGATGGCTCTAACTTAACTGTCGAAGGATACGAATTTGCGCCATCGTTTTCGATTTGGACCACTATCGAGGAATGTCTAAATCCACCTTTAGTTTGGGAAGATGGTCGTGGCTGGTTTACCACCGAACCATTTAGCGAGTTAGAAATTTTTGACTTTCCAGAAGGTATTGGTCCAGTCGAATGCGTAAATGTTGAGCACGAAGAAGTAGTTCTAATTCCACAGAAAGTTGATGCAAAGAAAGTCAATTTCAAGTATGGATTGGGTGCGCAATTTATTACCACTCTAAAAACTATTCACATGTTAGGTCTAGATCGCAAGGAAAATGTTGATGTGCAAGGTCTATCTGTTGCACCTCGTGACTTACTTGCTGCATCTCTACCTGATCCCGCAACTCTTGGGCACCGTATGCATGGCAAAACTTGCGCAGGCGTTTTAGTTAAAGGCTTAAACAAAGAAGGTCAACCATATGCTTGCTACATCTACAACGTTGTTGATAACGATTGGTCAATGAGTGAATATGGCGATCAAGCGGTGGTTTGGCAAACTGCTATCAATCCAGTTATTGCTATGGAATTGATTTCAAAAGGAATCTGGAAGCCTGAAGGCGTAAATGGTCCAGAATGGTTTGATCCAAAGCCATTCTTGGATTTATTACCTGAATATGGCACCGAATGGACTATTCGAGAAGAGAGCGCTGAAGGTATTCTGCCGTAATGGCAGATTACGATGTTGTAGTCGTAGGTTCCGGATTTGGCGGATCCGTAGCTGCACTTCGTCTGGCAGAAAAAGGTTACAAAGTTTGCGTACTCGAAGCTGGTGCGCGCTTTGAAGATAAAGATTTTCCTAAGACTTCCTGGCGCCTACATAAATTTCTTTTTGCGCCGAGATTGGGCTTAAAAGGAATTCAAAGAATCCATAAATTACCCGACGTTTTTATTCTTTGCGGAGCTGGGGTTGGCGGTGGTTCTCTTGTATATGCAAACACTCTTTATCAACCTAGCGATGAATACTTTAATGATCCGCAATGGCGAGATATTACCGATTGGAAGAGCGAATTAGAGCCTTGGTATCAAATTGCTCGACGAATGTTAGGTGTCGTCAAAAATCCATTTTTCTCAAATAGCGACCGTGCCATGCAAGAAGTGGCAAACGAAATGGGAGTTGGGGAAACTTTTACTTTAGCACCACTTGGAATCTACTTTGGCGAAAAAGAAGGCATTGAACATCCTGATCCATATTTTGGTGGAGATGGCCCAAAGCGAAAATCTTGTATCAATTGCGGCGAATGTATGACCGGATGCCGACATAACGCAAAAAACACTTTGGTCAAGAATTATCTTTATCTTGCTGAAAAACTTGGAGTTGAAGTTAGACCACTCACAACTGCTACCGAATTAATTGAAAGTAATGGACTCTGGTCCATAAAGGTACGTAAATCTTCAAGCTGGCTTCCGTTATCAAAAACTCTCACCGCAAACCAAGTAGTAGTTGCCGCTGGCGCCTTTAACACTCAAAAATTGCTGCACCGGATGAAAAGCAATGGAAATCTCAAACTTTCAGATGCCCTCGGAAAGCTATCCAGAACCAACAGCGAATCATTAGTTGGCGCAATCATGCCAAAGAGCAAAATGGATTTTTCCGAAGGCGCAGCGATTACCTCATCATTCTTTCCAAATAAAAACACCCATGTTGAACCTGTTAGATACGGAAAAGGCAGCAACATGATGGGTTTGTTACAAACAATCATGACAAGTAGCGACAGTGCATTAGTACGCACTAAGCAATGGATATCTACAGCAATTAAACAGCCGACTCTGATTTTCAGAATCTTAAATGTGCGCAAGTGGAGTGAGCGTTCTGTAATTGCTCTTGTAATGCAGAATTTGAATAGTTCGGTAACGGTCTTTGAAAGTAAAGATTTTCTTGGCAGTAGAAAATTGAGCTCCAAGAATGATGCTTCGAATCCGAATCCAACTTGGATACCAGAAGCAAATGAAGTCGCAGAGAGAATTGCTAATAATTACGGAGGATTTGCTGCCGGCAACGTCGGTAATTTAATCGGCGCACCATTTACTGCACACTTTGTCGGCGGTTGCGTGATTGGAAAGAATAAAGATGAAGGTGTTATTGACCCTTATCATCGCGTTTGGGGATACCCGACTTTACATATTTTGGATGGCAGCACGATCACAGCAAACCTTGGTGTAAATCCATCATTAACCATTACGGCGCAAGCTGAACGTGCGATATCAATGTGGCCTATCAATGGTGAAATCGACCAGAGACCAAATCAAAATGAGCCCTATAAAGCAATTAATCCGATAGAACCTAAGTTAGGAATGCGTAAATGAGCATGAAAGCACTTGTGACGGGCGCAAGCTCCGGAATCGGTTGGCACTTTGCAAACCATCTCTCTCGAGAAGGTTATGACTTGGTTATCACTTCTCGTGATTTTGATCGTTTAAACCATATCGCTTCGGAATTTAAGGGTAAGTACCAGAATCAAATTGAAGTTATTGCTGCAGATTTAACCACCGAAGCCGGAATTCAACAGATTGAAGACCGTTTACGTTCTGGTGATATTGATGTGTTAATCAATAATGCTGGCTATGGTCTAAACAAACCATTTAGTAATAGCGAATTAATTGATGAGATTAAAATTCTAAAAATACTTTGTGAAGCCCCGATGCGCTTAGCGCACTCTGTGCTTCCAGCTATGATCAAAAATAATGCCGGCATTATTATCAATGTTTCTTCTGTCGCTGCCTGGATAACTGGCGGTCATTACTCCGCTATGAAGTCATATTTAATGGTACTTTCAGAATCGCTACATACTGAGTTGGCAGATACAGCAATCAAAGTAACTTCTTTAGCACCAGGATTTACACATACTGAATTTCATCAGCGCGGCAATATGAAGATGGATTCGCTCCCGAAATTTATGTGGTTGCACGCAGATAACGTTGTGATAACGGCGTGGAATGATGCTAAGGCTGGAAAGGCGATCTCTATACCTGGCCGGCAATATCAGGCGATTTACTTGCTCACGCGATTCGCACCTCGCAATCTGGTCCGTGCTATCGGATTCTCGCTTCGCCGCAAGCAGCGATAACTCACAGACCTTTCGCAGGTTTCAGTCACACAGAATTCACTTCTCTCCCAATAAGATTTGGATATTAAATCTCTTTTGGAGGAATGTATGTTTCGTAAGACCTCAGTTGCACTTGCCGCATTATTAGTAGCATCTTCGGCGGTTATTGCACCGGCTGCAGATGCCGCTACCAAGATTTCAAATGGCGTAGCTTGCGCGAAGAAAGGCGCTACTACCAAAGTTGGCACAGATCGTTACACCTGCACCACCAATCCAATTTCAACTGGAGCGGCTGCAAAGAGATTAGTTTGGGTTTGGTCAGGTTGCCTTGATTCAAATAAGGCTTATTTAACTTCTAAGACTCAATATGACGCAATCATGAAGCAGATTGCAGGACAATCAACCACAATTGCCTCAACCATTCAAACTTCAATTAACAATATGATTCTTTGGAAAGCAACCAAGAACTATGTTAAGGACGATGTAGTTTACGAAACCGGAAAAACTTATTACGTAGCGCTAGCGCCAAGTAGCAATAAAACCCCAAGCGCTAACTTAGGTACCTTGTGGGCGGTTTATATGCCAACTGCTGCTGATGCAAATGTAGGAACATCTCCAGATGTAAATAAGGTAATTGCGATGAAAGAGAAGGATGTAGTTGATTGGACCGAATCAGTTACAACTATGAATACTTACATCAAATCACTTGAAGGTTTGACTAATGCAACTGCCGCACAAAAAACTAAATTGGCAAGCTACAAAGCAACAGTTGCAACCATCAATATCGGTATCAAAAATGCGAATACCAATATCAAGAATTTAAAGGCAAACGTGATTCTCTTGACATCACAGCAAGCCAATAAAGCAACGGTTGAATCCCTAAAGGCCGATGTAGATCAGGCAAAGATGATTCGCGCACAATCTTGTGCAAGAGGCATCTAAGAACTCAATAATTAAAAAATAGCCGTCCGAAAGGGCGGCTATTTTCTTTTGGATAATACCGATAGGGATTGCCCTATGTAGTAGTACTTTTGCTTGTAATTCAATTAGTGGCGATGGACTTGATCTATTTGGCGCTCTGTTTGGCGATTTTGATAGCAACAGCTTTTGCAAGAAATCGCAATGGCCGGTTATATCTAATGGCCCTTACTTCATGGGTCATGAGCGAAATTGCTACCAATATCTTTCCACCACCCTGGAGTAGCGCCGGTTATGTACTTTTCTATCCACTAATTTTCGTAGCCATCCCTGCACTTTTTGAGATAGAACAGGCTGGGCAATTAATAAGACTTCTTGATGGTTCGGTCTTAGTTCTGGGAACTAGCGCTATTTTTTCAGCCGTTTTATTTAGGAGTTTTCAATCTGATTTTCTTCATTTGCTTTATCCGGTCTGCGACATCATTATTCTAATTGCAGTTTTAGTGGCATTTGCTAGAAGACCAATTAATAGTCGAAGTCTCTTGGTCTTATTAGGCTTCTTGGTTTATTCTGCTACTGATTTTGCATACTTAATCGCGGTTAATAATGAGAAGTATCAATCTAATTCTGTTCTTAATTATGGTTGGTTAATCGGTTTTGCTCTTATAACTCTTAGCCAGTATCGACGTGGCATCAAAAGTGAACAATTTCCACCGATTTCTATTTTCTATCTTTCGATATCTGTTATTGGTAGCGCTCTGATCTTGGCGGCAATCGCTCTAAATATGTTTCAGCTCCCAAAAATGGTAATTGGACCAGCTTTGGCAACGCTCTTTACATCTTTCTTTCGAATGGCACTTGCATTAATGCAAAGCGAAAAGCACTTAGCTTCAGAAAATCTTGCAAAGATTGATGACTTAACTGGCTTACCAAACCGTCGAAGATTTATAAGTGAGGTTGAGAATTTTCAGAATGGCTCAATTCTTTTGATGGATTTAGATGGATTCAAACCAGTTAATGACAATTATGGCCATCAGACTGGAGATGAAATTTTGCGACAAGTGGCAAGTAGATTTTTAAAAGCAATTCCAGAGCAATCACTTCTAGCAAGGTTGGGTGGCGATGAATTTGCGGTACTTACACACGGGGGTTATGAAGAGGCAATGGAGTTGGCGATGGCACTGAGGGCAACGCTCTCCTATCCATTCAATATAGATGGAGCAGTAATCCGAGTTGATGTGAGTATTGGCTTTGTTTCAAATGATGGTAAATCCGATTTGATGAGCCGAGCTGACACTGCGATGTATAAGGCGAAGCAGGCTCGAGTTGGTGTCTGGGCTGGTGGGACTTAATATTCTCCCCGCAAGGCGAGATTACCTAGACCGTTTTGCAGAATTTATAGGGGGTAGTTAATTGTCAGATCGCTTCCAAGGTCGAATCCTTGTTTTGGGCGCAGGTTCAGTTGCGCAATGTGTAATTCCACTTCTACTAGAACATTTAGTAGATGCCAAACAGATGACGATAGTGGATCAGCGAGACAATCGCTCCCGAGTTAAGTCAGCATTAGATGCTGGCGCTACCTATATACAAGATCAAGTCACAAAAGAGAATTTAGATTCATTCCTAAGTTCGCATCTTTCAGCTGGCGATTTTCTTTTAGATCTTGCATGGAATATTGATGCAAATACCATTCTTGGCTGGGCGCATGATCACGATGTCATGTATCTAAATACCTCAATTGAAGAATGGGATCCTTACGAGGGCGGAAACAATAAGCACCCCCTAGAGCGCACACTTTATGTACGCCACATGCGCATGCGCGAGATGAAATCAAAGTGGAATAAGCCCGGTGCAACTGCAATTGTCGAACATGGTGCCAACCCAGGTTTAGTTTCGCACTTAGTGAAGAAAGCGCTTGTAGATATTGCAAATAAGACCATCGAAGATGGCATTGCGACAGAGCAAGTTAAGTCAGCTCTTGCTGCAGAAGATTATGCAAAGCTTGCCCAAGCACTTACCGTTAAAGTAATTCATATTTCTGAGCGCGATACTCAAGTTTCAGATAAGCCAAAGTTATTAAATGAATTCGTAAATACTTGGTCTGTTGAAGGTTTATATGAAGAAGGCGTAGCTCCAGCAGAATTAGGTTGGGGTACTCACGAAAAGAAACTTCCACCAATGGCTTATGAGCATCAGAGTGGCCCAAAAACACAGATTGCGATTGCACAGCCTGGTGCAAAAACTTGGGTACGTTCTTGGGTTCCGGATATGGAAATTACCGGAATGGTTATCCGCCACGGTGAAGCTTTCACAATTCCAGATCATTTAACTGTTTGGGATGGCGATAAGGCTGTTTACCGTCCAACTGTTCACTATGCATATTGCCCAACAGATGCGGCAATTGCATCACTTCGCGAATTAGAACATCGCAATTGGGATCTAACTGAAAATCAGCGAATCATGAATGATGAAATCATTGATGGAAATGATCGCTTAGGCGTATTGCTAATGGGCCATCCATATAAATCTTGGTGGACCGGTTCATTACTTTCAATTCACGATTCTCGTAAATTGATTCCAAATCAATCTGCAACAACCGTGCAGGTGGCATCAGCAGTTTTCGCTGCGGTTGCCTGGGCGGTTAAGAACCCAGATAAGGGAATTTTGGTGCCAGACGATATGCCTTGGCGCGAAGTTCTTGCTTACGCAGAGAAATACTGGGGCGGCTTCCATTCAGCACCTGCTGATTGGACACCAATTGACAATAGAAAAGATTTCTTTGAAGGCTGGAATGGAAAAGAGTACGACTCTGATCCATGGCAGTTCTCAAATTTCTTAATCTAAACAATTTACGCTGCAACAACTTCTTCATCGATAAGTCTTGGGCGACCAGCTTTACGCTTGCGCTCGATTACTTCACCTTCGCTGAAAAGTTCGCCACCCCAAACTCCGCATGGCTCTTTGCGTGAAAGTGCACCCTCTAAACAAGCTGCTTTCATAGGACAAGCTGAACATAGAGACTTTGCCGCTGCAATCATCTCTTCATCTTCGCTGAAGAAGAGCTCGGCATCTGCATTGTGGCAAGGCAAACTAACTCCATCTCCCGTTACTGCTTCCAATCCAATTAACTCTTCATTCCATCCTGGAATGAGTAGCTCTCCGAATAACACTGACATTTCCTTCTCCCTACCTCTCTTTATCTCTTTCTATTTTTGTTTTTATTTATTTCTAAATGAAAAAAGCCCCAAATCCTTTTGGATTTGAGGCCTATTGGCTTTTGTTATGGATTAACCATTAACACCTGTGGCCTCATTACCAAAATGTGCATAGGCACGCTTGGTAAACCAAGTTGTTGCGGCGTTAGTTGGGTAATTTGAATTAAATGAAGGCGCGACAATTGCAGCTTCGATTGAAGCTAATGTCATCATGCTCTGTGACATTTTGTCCCTTTCATCTAGTTTTACTAGCCACCAATAGGTGAACGCAAAGGGTAAAGCATTGATAGAGATTGGCGCAACTTAATTAATCGCTAGCTATTTATGAACTAATACCTAGCCCACAATTGAGCGTAAAAATGGACTTGGTATTCCGCCATGACTTAGATGCAGATGTTCGCGTGCACGGGTAATTCCTACATAGAACAAGCGAAGTTCTTCATCTTCGGGGGCATCCGGATAGGGCAGATATCCCTGGCCAATGCCGATTATGAATACACGCTCCCATTCCAACCCTTTCGCCGCATGCAATGTTGCCAAAGTAGTTACTGGCATCTGCGGTGGATTATTCTGTTGAGCGCGATCCTCGAGCTCTTGCAGAAAATTTCTAAGTGTTTTTGGTTGGAAGCGTTCATCACTATCTAGCTCTCTTGCTAAATGAACGATTGCGCCGATGCCATCCATTGCCTCGCCTGAGAGATACGGCTGTGCCAGTCCACGCAATTCTTCTACCCAACTGATATCTGGGTTTGGAATAACTGAAGCTTGTCGAATATCTCTTATGAATTCGCGGATTTCAGCGCGATCAAAGAAACGATCATTACTTCTAATTTGATAAGGAAGACCAGCTTCTTTGAATGCTCTCTGCATATTTTGTAATTGTGCATTTGTTCGCGCTAGTACCGCAATATTCTCTGGACGTTCACCTTGGCTAATCAATTCAGTTATTTGATTGGTAACACCGATTGCCTCTTGGCCATCAGTGTTGTATTCAGTTAATACCGGTTGTTTTCCATGTTCGTTAATTGGTGCTAATTCGTGTCCCATACGATTACTGCGCAATAGAGCATTAGCAGTAAATAAAATTTCTGGAGTGGAACGATATCCAGTTGTTAATCTAATGACTTCAGCTTCTGGAAAGCGATTGGTAAATCCCAGTAAGTAACTTGGAGTTGCACCCGCAAAGGAATAAATTGTTTGTGCTGGATCTCCAACCACACAAATATCTTTTCTACTTCCAAGCCATGCATCAATTAATCTCTGCTGAAGCGGCGAGATATCCTGATATTCATCTACCGTGAAATATCGATATTGGTCATGAATTCTTTCTCGAACTTGAGCTTCATTTTCTATCATCGCAGTTGTAAGCAAAAGCAGATCTTCGAAATCTAAAGTTCGTTCTTGCTTCTTTAGCGTTTCATATGCAGCATAAATCTTGGCAATATCTTCAATCTCAATTCGACTGCGCACTTTACGTTGCGTAGCCAGAAAATCCTCAGGCGCAATTTGATTTACTTTGGCCCACTCAATTTCGGTCGCTACATCACGAAGTGCTTCTCGGCTATTTGCTGGCAACTTGATTCCGGCACGTTCAACTGCAGCGCCGATAAATGGGGTTTTCGAAGTTAAAAGTTCTGGACTTTGCCCACCAAAAACCGTTGGCCAGAAATAAAGTAGCTGTTTTAAGGCTGCTGAGTGAATAGTTCGCGCATTAACTCCTGGAAAACCCAACATTCTTAAGCGAGATCGCATCTCTCCTGCCGCGCGAGCTGTAAAGGTAATCGCCATTACGCGCTGCGGATCCATCACTCCAATTGCTGAGGCATATGCGATTCGATGGGTAATTGCGCGAGTTTTACCGGTACCTGCCCCTGCAATTACACAGACCGGTCCACGTGTTGCTAATGCAACTTTACGTTGTTCGTCATCCAGCGCTGCCAAAATTTCTTCAGCGTTAGCCATTTAGCCAAGCCTCAATCATTTTGCCAGAGACGGTTGTAATTGGCGGAACACTTAAAGTTCCGTTGGCGATTGCACTTCTTAACTCTGCCTTTGTAAACCATTTTAAGTCAACAATTTCAACACCATCTGGCTTAGCTAGTTCTGGATTATCGGTAAATGCTTCAAATGCCAACATAATGGAATTTGGAAATGGCCATGGTTGTGAATTTAAATATTTAACATCTTTAACAACTAAGCCACTTTCTTCTTTAACTTCACGCAATACTGTAGCTTCTAATGATTCGCCTGGTTCGACAAAGCCAGCAAAATTCGAATATCTGCCTTCCGGCCAAATTGCTTGGCGACCTAAACAGATTCGACCGTTTCTATCTTGAACTGCCACAATGATTGCCGGATCTGTTCTTGGGAAATGATGCGATCCATCGACTTCGCATTCACGCACCCAGCCATTCGAAATCATTTTTGTAGCAGCGCCACATCGTGGACAGTGAGTATGGGTTTCGTGCCAATTCACTATTGCAAGTGCCGTTACCGCAATCTCTAATTCAGCAAGAGATAGATGTGCTGCAAGTTCGCGTAAGTTTTGGCTAGCCTCTGGTTCGGAGATTTCTTTATTTATTACGAAATAATGTTGATCATCAACTACACCTAAATAAATTGCCTCATTAAGGCTTTGGAAATTTGCCGAATTTTGTACGATTAAAGCTCCGTCTCGAGCCAATATCTGACCTTGCCAAATCTGCAGAACTCTCCCATCTCTCCAAAATTCGGAGGCTCTATCTCTGCCGGCGCGGTTCATAAGAAGGGCAGGTTAATGCTTTTCTAGTAACTCCACTAACTGCGCTTCGGAGAGCAGATCGCTCCTTCGGTCATCTTCGCCTGTTGGAACATAGTGGAAGCAGGCACTGACCTGTTGGACATCTACCCCAGCAATTTTGGCCCAAGCTAATCGATACATAGCTAACTGAATTGCGGCAGATTCACCTAGTTTCGTGGAACCAGTCTTCCAATCAACAACTTCAAATCCATTCTCAGTTTTGTAAACCGCATCGATACGTCCGCGAATCAAGACTCCCGCTAAGACTGTTTCAAAAGGAACTTCTAGTTTTACTGGCACTTTCTTCGCCCAATGGCTTTCTAGCCATTTGCTCTTTAAATCTTCTAACGTGCCATCTTCCGCTATTGGATCTAAATAATCTAAGTCATCATCATCAAAAAGCGCCTCAGATTTCAAATGGTTTTCAACCCAGTTATGGAAGTCAGTACCACGTCTGGCAAATTGATCTTGCAGAAATGGCATTGGACGACGAATTGCATTTGCTAACGCTTCAGGATCTTCTCGTAACGCAATCAAGGTTGAAACTGATAAACGAGGCGGCAGATAAACATCTGTAATATTTCTGCGATCTTCAATTTGCTTAATTAATAAAGCTGCATCTTCATCAAATATCTTTGCATCTGTTGTTTGATAGATTTTTGCAGCAGCTGCAAGTTCGGCCAATCTAGAATTAGAAATTGGCCACATTTCAGAAATTTCTCGCTCCAAGAGCGGATTGCTACTTGGTATCAAAGTTGCATCAATATCGGTCGATACTTGTAGGTAATCACAAATCAATTTAAAGATATCACTTGCCTTATCTATGTTGGTGCGCGAATTCCAATAAGACATCGTGCAATGTAAAGTGTGTTTTGCACGAGTGACCGCGACATAAGCCAATCGCCACTCTTCTTCTAAGCGGAATGCCGCGCAATCATCTTTAAACTCTTTAAATTCAGCAGCGGCGCTCTTGGCATCTGCTAATTGCGAAAGATCTAAATCTGGGAACTCTTCGCCATCGCCTCTTAATTTAAATGGGATTTCCGCTTCATTATGTAACCAAGAGATAGTGCTCTGGGGGTAGGCCTTAGGAAATTGTTTATCAACGATTCCAGGAATTACTACGTGATCCCATTCTGCGCCCTTAGACATATGAATAGTTAATAGCTGAATAACATCGCTATGGACTTCTGGTGCGCCAGATTCCAGCCCTCTTTCATGATCTATCGTGGCATCCAACCAACGAACAAAATCAACTATAGATCCATTACTTGCAGAGAATTTTGCTGCTTCTTCGTTAAATCTATCCAGATGGCGCCTGCCATTTGATCCACCATCTCTAACTAATAACTCGACGGTTAAACCTAAATATTCTTCAATCTCATAAATCAAATCAGATAAAGATGCACTAGCGCGATTTCGTAGTCTTCTTAAATCTTTTGAAAATTCTAATAATCTCTTATATCCAACTTCTGAAAATTCTGACTTTTCAGCTTTCTCAATTTCATCAAGCGCCTCGATTAGAGAACCAGTAGCGCTATCGTCTGCTTCGGCAGTCTCTAAAATTTCAGTCGCCATGGCAGAGATCAGATCTTTATCGGTACCAGTTTGTACATCCCGTTTACGTTTAAATCTGCCAAGTGCAGCAATGTCTTGTACCCCGATTGCTAGTCGCGGGCCAGTCAAATGACGCATTAATGCAGAGCCAGCTTCAGCATCCACCAAGACTTTTAGCAAAGTAAATACATCGGTAACTTCAGGTACTTGCATTAACCCACCGATACCTAGAACTTCAACCGGCAAATCAAGAGCACGTAGCGCTTTCTCGATCTCTGGGATCTGTTTGCGGTTTCTGACTAGAACTGCAAAAGTTTCATTGCTGCCTTTATTGACCCATAATTTTTCTAAGCGTTCGGCAATCCCTGTTGCTTCTAATTCAATATTTTCATATATATCTCGAACTACTTCGCCTGGTCCGGCGAAATTACTTGGCTGCAACGCTTTAACATCTAATTTAATCTGCGAACCAACTACCTTGCCAATTTCATTGGCCAAATTAAGGATTGCTACATCGTTTCGGAAAGTCTTAGAAAGGCTATATTCCGCCGCTTTTTGGCCCTGCTTTCCGACGGCACCAATGAATGAATCGTGGAAATTCTTGATGGTTCCGATGGCTGCGCCACGCCAACCGTAAATAGCTTGATATGGGTCGCCAACTGCCATAACTGGATGTCCATTATTAAATAGCGCCGACAGCATTCGAACTTGAGATTGTGAAGTATCTTGATATTCATCCAGAAGTACTACTCGATATTTTGCACGCTCCAGTTCTCCAACTTTCTGGACTTCTTGCGCAAGTTTTGCGGCATAGAACATTTGATCATCAAATGAAAGTTGTCCGCTGGCAATACGTTCGTCACGAAGTCGCTTTGAAATCTCTAATAGCTTGATACGTTGTTGTAGTACCAATCTAACTTTATCGACATCTTTATCTGAAGGAATCTCTGAAATACGGCTTAAGACTTTTTCGCTCTCTGCAATAATTTCTGCTTCAGAGATTCCATGTTCCATGGCGCTCTTGGTAAGTCCTAATAAATCAGCTACTAAAGTCTTAAAAGCTCCTTCATAATGGAAATCTTCGTCATCCCAATTGCGAAGTACCTTTGCGGCTTGTTGCCAAACCACAGCTTCGCCGATTAATTCTGAATCTGTATCAATACCTAAGCGAAGACCATATTCACGGAGAATATTTCCGGCATATGAGTGATATGTCATTACTGGTACTTCAATAGAAAGGTTTCTATCGATGAGCCCGGCTTTTCTTAATTGCTTTAAGCGGTCCTTGATACGTTTCTTTAATTCGGCTGCGGCTTTACGTGTGAAAGTTAAGCCAAGAATCTCTTCTGGTTTTGCATGGCCATTGGCTACCAACCAGAGCACTCTGGTTGCCATAGTTTCGGTTTTTCCGGAACCGGCGCCGGCGATTACCACCGCTGGTTGTAGTTCCGATTCGATAATTTCAATCTGTTCGGGCGTTGGCTCTTTGCCGGTCACTTTTGAAATTTCCAAGGCGCTAACCATATAAACCACGCCCTTCTATCTGAATTGGACAAGAGGTCGCGACATTGCAGAACTGACAATTGCTATTTTTGACTGCCAAATAGCGCTTTCCGCCCATCATTACGGCAGTTCTTTCGATTCGCGCTTCGACCGCTTTTCGATCTATCGGCAACTGATCGCGCGTTTTGTTGCCCTTTAAATCGTGATCTAAATAAACCAAAGATGCGCCTGCCACATCTGGTCCAACGGCATATTGGTAAATCTGCATCTGGGCATCAGTCTTTGCATCTTCGACGGAGATTGCGCTTTTGCCAGTTTTGAAATCGACTATGTATAGCTTTCCGTCAACAGTAGTTTCGATACGATCTATTTTGCATGAAATAAGCGCGCGACCAATATTAAATTTGTATGAGGCTTCGCTCTCTTTAAAGGTTCGCTTTCCGGCCATAGATTCTCGATATTTGTAGAAGCGCTTCAACATCAGTACCGCGCGACCCATAGATGTGCGTGAGATCCAACCCGTTTCCGGATCTACTAATTTCCAGTTGGCAGTTAATAATTCTATTTGGCTATCTAAATTAACTTCACTTGATTCGGCTAGCTCTGCGAATTTATGGATTACGGTTCCGATTAGTTGAGCGGTGGTATTTCCGTCTTGACCGCCATGACTTTCTAAGAACCAACGCAATTGACATTCATCAAATTTTTCAACACCACTAGGCGAGACTTTAATTGGTTGAGAATCAGCAACTGCGGGCTGATCTGATGAAATTGGTTTGATGCCATACCAATCATTTGGATTGGCACCCGTTATTCCGGCCTCTGCCAGCGCCTTAAGAGTAGCTGCCGCCTCTTTTGAGTTATTTTTCAAGAGATCTTTTCGTAATTTTGATACAACATTGGCGGCACTCAAAAGATTATCAGCTCTGCAAATTTCCGGCTTTGCCTCTAAATCAACTTCTGGATTGCAAAATTCATAAGCAAAATCAAAATAAGTAGATGGTTGATCTTCTTCTCTATCAATTGCGGTGATTATCAATTCTTGGCTAGCTCGTGAAATAGCAGCGTAAAATAGGCGTAATTCATCAACCGCCACAGCTGCTTTGGCAACTAATTCCAACTCAATCGCAGCTAAATCAGGGTTGCGATCTCTTTCAGCTAAGCGCTCTGAACCTAATAAGGAGCCACGAATTCTTAAGTTTGGCCAAATGCCCTCTTGAACCCCAGCTACTACGACCAATTTCCATTCGCGACCTTTAGCTGAAAAAGGTGTTAATAGTTCAACTACATCTGGTCGCTGACCTTTGGCAGTAATGACATCGCCGGCAATTTCAGATTTACGAATATCTTTAAAGAATTGAGCTAAATCAGAGCGCTTAAATCTTTGGCCGAATCTGCGCGCAGATTCAAATAGTTGGAGCATTGCATCCAAGTCACGATCGGCATTGGCGCCGCGGACGCCACCCTTTAGCGCTTGCTTTCGCCAAGCTTCACTTATTAATTCATTGTCAGAATTTTTGGCATTAGACCAAATTGCCCAGAGTAAATCTTCAGGTTGAGAACTCTTTTTCTTTGCGGTGCGTTCGGCGATATCAAAAAGCAAGTGCACCCTACTTAAGGAGGCTCCGCTTGGAATTTCATATTCGCCATTAATAATTGCTTGGCAGATTAATTCTGATCCAGTTAGCCCGGTTTTACCAGAGTATTTGGTAACTAGTTCTCGACGAATGCGTCGCAATGAAATTGAATCGGCGCCACCAAATTCAGAGGACAAAAGTATTTCCGCAGTATTCAAATCTAGTTTTCCGGCAATCGCACTTTCGGCTAATAAAAGAAAAGGTGCAATAGAGGCGTTTTCGGAGAGTACTTGCAATTCTCCTGCGACTGGAATTGCATAACGCATTAAGGCGCTTCGAACTGCGCTGTTCTGTGCCGGAGATCTAAAAATGACCGCCATCTCTGACCATTTCAGTCCTCGTTCTAGATGTGCTCTCTGTAATTTATCTGCAATAAATGCTGCCTCATTTGCACCATCAATAAAGCGCTCTGCCACCACTAAACCAGCGTTATTTGCGCTGGAACTTTGGATTTCTGGCGCCTTTGGAAATTCTCCGGCCACCTTTTCTAAGAAAAGATGAACTGCGGAGCTGGCGCGGAAATTTTCGGATAGCTGTATTGCATCGCCTTTTGCTTGAAATTTAGCCAAGGCTTCTGCCAAGCCATCTGGATCTGCACCACGAAAGCGACCGACTGTGCTGTATTGATCTAACGCAATCACTAAGTCATCGGTTGCGATATTTTCTAACAGAGCTCTTTGTGCCTTATCGCTCTCTTGAAATTCATCTACGAGAATTGTTTTGAATTGATTCTTAAAAGCATTGCGGGTTACGTGGGCTGCACGCCAAACTAATTGCGCAGAATCAAGGCGTTCTTTTGGTTCTCCGTGATCTGCATCTGCCAATATCAAGGTCCCGATATAACTCTTCCAGAATTTACTAGCTGCTATCCAAAATTCTTCTTTATATGTTTGACCATTTTTCTCTAAATCTTCTGGTGTCCATCCACGTTCGGTGGCTCGAAGCATTAAGTCACGAAGTTCGCGAGTAAATCCACGAGTATGAATTGCTGCTTGTAGCTCTTTTGGCCATTCAACGCCATCAACTAATTGGCGAATCCAACCTTCTTGCTCCGGGCCAGATAATAAAATTGGATTATGGCCCTCTGCTTTTAGTATCGAATGCGCTAGCGCATGAAAGGTACGTGCAAGCGGTTCGAGCATGGTCTGCGAAGTACGCAAGGCGATTGCATCTCTTAATTCAGATGCTCTTTCGCGGCCAAAAGTTAAAACCAATATTGAATTTGGATCTTGACCTTCATTAATTCGTGCGATTGCTGCTTCGATTAAAACGGTAGTTTTTCCAGATCCTGGGCCACCGGTGATGATTAATGGTTTATTTCGGTGGCTGATTGCTAATTTCTGCGCCTCAGTAAAGCTGTATGTATTTACAGATATGGGGCGACGCTTAAGCACGCCCCTATTCAACCTGAAACGGGGGACAAATCTCCGCTTTTACTTCTTGCCGAAGAGTTTTGAGAAGAAGCCACCCTTTGCTTCGCGAGCTGCAGCCAATTCCGCCTTTGTGCATTTGCAGCGCTGGTTCTTTGGAATTCCCGCCAGCGCCATCTCGATATGGTTTCCGCAACCAGACCAAGTTGGTTTCTTGCAATTAAAGCAGGTAGTTCGTGAGCACATGATTTCCTCTTTTGTTCTTTGATTTCTTAATTTTGACTTGCTGCTGGTGAATTAATCCAAGTCAGGTAACCACCATCTAAATTCTTAGCATCGTAACCAAGGGAGCGAAGCAACATAGTTGCCACATGTCCTCGTTGACCTACTTGGCAATTTACTATCACTTTCATATTTGCAATTTCAGTATGGCGTTCTCGCATCTCATCTACAGGAATATTTATGGAACCTGGAATTGTGCCATTTGCAAATTCACCTGATGAGCGAACATCGACAAATGAAAAACCTTCATTTCTGTATTTATCGATTTCATGCCACTGCGCAGTTTCTGTAAGACTATTAATTATGTTCTCTGCAACATACCCCAGCATATTTACCGCGTCTTTTGCTGAACCAAATGGTGGGGCGTATGCCAATTCCAAATCAGCTAATTCAGGTGCAGTAATTCCGCCACGCATCGCTGTTGCAATAACATCAATTCGTTTATCGACGCCGTCTCGACCAACTCCTTGCGCACCGAGAATCTCTCCATTAATTGGATCAAATAGTAATTTCATTGAAAACTGCACTGCGCCTGGGTAATAAGTAGCATGCGAATTTGGATGAGTGTGAATCTCTTTAAATGTTTTATTGGCTGCGGAAAGACGTTTTGCAGACCAGCCGGTTGTAGCTACTGCCAAATCAAAAACTTTTACAATTGCAGTTCCAATGGACCCAACTTCACGAACTTTCTTGCCCGCAATATGATCAGAGGTAATTCGACCGTGGCGATTAGCCAAATTTGCCAAAGGAATTAGGGTGCTATCTCCACTTAATTCATCTTTTTTCTCAGCTGCATCCCCAATTGCATAAATATCTGGATTGCTAGTTTGATTGAACGCATTTACGGCGATGCCGCCTTTTTCACCAATAGCAACTCCGGCGATTTTGGCTAAGTGAATATCTGGCTTAACGCCGATGGCAGCGATTATCACTTCAGCTTCGACCCTAGTGCCATCTGAAAGTATTACTTCCCTGTCAGTTATTTCTTTAACAGAATTCGCAAGATGTAAATCAACTCCGTGCTTGCGCATTTCCTTATGAACAATCTCAGCCATTTCTGGATCCAAAGGACCTAAGACTTGTGGAAGGGCTTCAATTAACGAAGTCTTAATTCCTTTATGAATTAAATTTTCAGCCATTTCCACGCCAATGAATCCGCCACCAATTACGACTGCGCTTTTTGGTTTTGTCTCTACTTCATCATGGATGCGCAATACGTCTTCCACGGTTCGCAGTGAAAGAGCGCGTTCGATGCCAGGTATCGGTGGGATCACTGGAGTTGCGCCAGGACTTAGAATTAACTTGTCAAAACTAATTTCTGTTTCAGTCCCGCTAATTAAATCTCGCGAAATTACAACCTTTTTTTCCGAGGAGATTTCAATTACTTCGTTATGTACACGCACATCAAGTCGAAAACGTTTGTGTAAAGATTCTGGTGTTTGTAGATAGAGCTTCTCTTCTTCCGCGATAACTCCGCCGACGTAATAAGGCAGACCACAATTCGCATAAGAGACATGGCCAGAACGCTCGAGGACAATGATTTCAGCAGATTCATTCAAGCGTCGAAGTCGAGTTGCAGCAGACATTCCGCCCGCAACTCCTCCAATAATCACAACTCTCATCAATTAGTCACCAATGGAAAACCTGCTGCCTGCCAGGAGATAATTCCATCTTGCAAATTCGTAAGCTTTGTAAAACCAGTTTCCGCCATTTTGTTTGCCGCAATCATTGATCGGCGGCCGCTATGGCAATAAATTGAATACTCAACATTCTTATCCAAATTTGCGATTTTGCTATCAAAATTAGCCGATTCAACATCGATATTTACAGCGCCAGCAATATGACCTGCTGCAAATTCCCCAGCCGTTCTCACATCTAATATTACAGTTGCAGGATTCTGAATATTGGATGCAAAACCATCTGCATTGAGTTGGTTAATTTTTGCATTAGAACCACTGCATGCACTCAAAACAACCATTAACGGTATGGCTAACAACGATGCAAACTTTTTCATATTAGTTGCCGCACTTGCAGATTTGATCATCCGAAAATGGAGCCAGCGCTTCCTCAATATGCTGCCCACAACCGGACCAGGTTGCTTTTCCGCAACTATCACAACGAACTGCACTGCACATGATTTTTCCCTCTTTCCATAACTCTTGAATATGTAACTTTTATCAAGCCAAGGTTTAAGCCAACGTCATAAAAAGCTTTTGCAGCTTTTTCATGGTTTCTTCTGAATTGCGCTTGTTATCCAACATGCATTCCTGCAAACTGGAACTAATTAAAGTGAAAGCAGCTGTATGGACTGCTTTGCTAACTGCTGACATCTGAATCACGATTTCATCGCAAGAGCGTCCTTCTTCCAGCATCCGCGCAATAGCGCCCAGTTGTCCCTGAGCTCTCTTAATTCGCTTCGCGATTGCGGCTACCTGCTCCTGATCACTCAATACGTGTGATGTAGATGTCTTTGCCATTAGTGCTACCCCCTGCTTTCTCCCTTGAGCCTAGCATACCCCTAGGGGTATCTTGCAACTGTACTCAGAGTTGAGTAGCACACAAAATTGGAGAGCAAAATGGCAAAGAAAGTAGTTGTTCTAGGGGCAAACTTTGGCGGTTTAACTGCAGCCCTTTCACTGAAGAAAGATCTTGGCAACGATGTTGATGTAAAGGTGGTTAGCGATCGCGATTACTTCTTGTTTAATCCATCTTTAATTTGGTTGCCGTTCGGTAGCCGTGATACCGAAGATGTCACGTTTAAGGTTGGACCAACTTTCGAAAATGGCGGCGTTGACTTTATTCAAAGTGCAGCTACAGAAATTCATCCAGAAACAAATAAGGTTGATTTGGCGAATGGCACCAGTTTGGATTTTGATTATTTAGTAATTGCAACTGGCACGAGAAATAAACCAGAGCATGTAAAAGGCTTAAAAGAGAATTCTTCAACCATTACAACATTACAGGATGCCATTTATACGGGAGAGGAATGGAAGAAATTCCTAGATAATCCTGGTGACGTAGTTATTGCTGCAACACAATCTGCAAGTTGTTTTGGTGCAGCTTACGAATTCTTATTTAATACCAGTTATCAGCTAAAGAAAGCTGGTCTAAAGAGGGACGTAAAGATGACCTATGTGACATCTGAGCCATTTCTTGGACATTTCGGTATTGGCGGCCTGAAAGGTGGCGAACCACTATTAAAGATGTTTTTAAAGAAAGAGAAAATTAATTTTGCAACAAATGTTGAGATGGATTACGTTGATGAAGGTCGAATCGTTGCAAAAGATGGAAAAAAGTACGACTTTAAGTTCAATATGACTATTCCTCCTTTTGTCGGTCAGGACTTTCTATTAAAAACTCCAGAGCTAACCAATGCGCAAGCATTCGTTGAAGTTCGCCCAACTTATCAATCAAACAAATGGGATCACATTTATGCAGTTGGGTTGGCGGCGGCCGTTAAGGCCCCTTGGACTACACCAACTCCTGTTGGCATCCCGAAGACAGGCTTCCCAACTGAGCAAATGGCTCATACTGCGGCGAAAAATATTGCTGCACAAATAAAGGGTGAAGCACCTAATCATGAAAAGGCCTTCGGGGATATCCCTGCCGTATGCATCATGGACGCTGGAAATAATGGTGTCTTGATTTTGGCAGACAAAATGTTGCCACCACGAAAAGCTGGCGCCTTGATTCCAGGCCCGCAAAATCATTTAGCAAAACTGGCCTTCGAAAAATACTTCATCTGGAAAATGAAGGGTGGTCGAGTCAACCTTCCTTGATTTCTAGCCTCTGCTCTCCATTGGCTAGGAGTAATCACCCTCGATAGTTTTCCTACCGAGGGTGTTTTACTATTGCGGACGTGAAACGCGCCCTATTCATCGAACATGATCATGTCACTTTAAGTGGTCCGCTTTGGCGCGCATTTAAAAAACGTGGCTATGAAGTAGTTCGCATGCCAGTTGTAAAAGAAGAGAATTTTGAAAATCCAAATGTCCAAGTGCAATGGCCAGATTTTTCTGAGTATGACGTAATTGTTCCAATGGGTTCACCATGGGGGGTTTGGGAAGATGAACGAATCGGCAATTGGTTGTTACCAGAATTAGAACTTGTAACTGCGGCGCATAATGCTGGACAACCAATATTTGGCGTTTGCTTTGGTGGACAGCTAATGGCTCGTGCCTTAGGTGGCTCAGTTGCTCGTGCGCCGCGCAGCGAAATTGGTTGGCATTATGTCATGACTGATTTTCCTGAAATTATTTCAAATGGCCCATGGTTTCAATATCACTGGGATCGTTTTCAAGTTCCACCTGGTGCAACTGAATTAGCGCGAACGCCGATTGCATCGCAGGCTTTTGTAATGGGACGCACACTTGGATTGCAATTTCATCCAGAGATTGATTTAGAAGTGCTTGATTGCTGGTTAGAAATGGATGGCGGCCCTGAAGAGATTGAAGGCGAAGGTTTAAATGTTGAAATTCTTCGCCAGCAAACAAAGGCGGAAGAGCCGGGCGCAAACCAAAGAGCGCAAGCCCTAGTGGACTATTTCCTAGACCACATTGCAACTAGTGAAATAAAACCTGTCTGACGCTATTCTCAGTGCATGAGCACAAATATGTCAGCGCTTGGCGCATTTAATAACCATCTTCCAGTCAAGATTCGCTTTGGCGAAAATATCTCTGAAACTCTTCCAGATGTAATTAAGGAAGTGGAATCAAAGAAGGCTTTCTTGATGGTTGATGAAGGTATCGAAAAATTTAATCCGGCAGCTGCTGCATTAATCAAGAAGGTACAAGCAGCGACTGATGTGGTTATTTTTGAAAAGCCTGCTGGCGAACCAACTATTCAGATGGTCGAAGATGCAATTAGCGCACTTAAGGCAGCCGGATGCGATTCAGTGATTGCACTTGGCGGCGGTTCAGTAATTGATACTGCGAAAGCAGCTCGCCTATGCGCTCAATTAAATTGCACTTTCCGTGATTGGCAATCAAAAGCTCCGCACTATCCAGCGCCAACAATTCCTTTAATTGCTCTTCCAACTTCAGCTGGTACTGGTTCTGAAGTTTCTGGTGGTTCAGTAATCTCTGATCCAGAAGCAGGACGTAAGACTGGTATTGCAAATGGAAATCTTCGTGCTCAAGTTGCGCTAGTGGATCCAGTTCTAACTTATTCAATGCCGCCATCAATGACTGCAAACACTGGCATTGATGCGCTTGCTCAAGGTATTGCAGGAATTATTGCTAAGTGCTCGACACCAATTGGTGATGCAATTGGTTATGAAGCGGTTCGATTAATGACTCCAGCTCTAACTGCTGCATATAAGGATGGCAATAACAAAGAAGCACGCGCAGCTATGGCAGCAGGATCAATGATGGCTGGTTTAACCATGAATATTTCTGATTGCACTGCAGAGCATTCACTTGGCCAGGCAATCGGCGGACTAAAGCATGTGCCACATGGATTAACAATTGGTTTGGTACTTGTCGAAACACTTACTCGCGAAGCACGTGTAGTTCCAGAGAAGATGGAACGAATTGCTGATGCCATGGGATTGCCACAAGATGGCAGCAAAGATGGTTCACGCGTTGTAAATAAGGTTCGCGAAATCTTGAAAGAACTTAATTTCCCAGTGCTATCTAGCCTTGGATTTGAAGCGAAAGATATCGACAATTTGGCTGATATTGCGCTTAAAGACTTCTTTATCACCCAAGCTCCAACACCATGGAGCAAGGATGAAGTAGTTGAAGCTTTTAATTCAGCACTTGCGCTAACTGCTCGCTAATTTAAATTAAAAAAACCCCTGCGTTTGCAGGGGCTTTTTTAATTAATTAATTACATTTCCTGATTAAAGAAAACGTTCTTCGTTTCTGTGTACATATCTAATGAATCTGGGCCAAGTGCGCGACCCAAACCTGATTGCTTGAAACCACCGAATGGTGTCCAATAGCGTACAGATGAATGCGAATTAACAGAGAGATTGCCTGTTTCAACTGCGCGAGATACGCGAAGTGCTTTACCCAAATTACTTGTGTAAATCGATCCTGATAATCCGTAAATTGAATCATTCGCTTTTGCAATCGCATCTGCTTCATCTTCGAAAGGAAGTACGGCAACCACCGGACCGAAGATTTCTTCTTGCCATGCCTTTGCCTTGGTATCTTTTGGAAGCAACACAGTTGGTGGCACCCAGAAACCATCACCAGATGGTGTCATTGATCCTTGGAATGCAACGCTGTCGTCAATATAGGAGGTAACAACATCCATCTGCTTCTTGGAAATCAATGGACCCATTCCAGCGGAATCTAAATTTGGATCTTCACAGCGGAATGATTTAACTGCCTTTTCGAAATGTTCCATGAACTTATCGAAAGCTTTCTTTTCTACCAAGATACGAGTGCGTGCGCAGCAATCTTGGCCGGCATTATCAAATACGCCACCAGGTGCGGCATTAGCAGCAGCTTCGATATCAGTATCTGCGAAAATAATATTTGCGCTCTTGCCGCCAAGTTCGAGAGTTACTCGCTTAACTTGATCAGCACAGCCAGCCATAATTGATTTACCAACTGCCGTTGAACCAGTGAAAGAAACCTTTCGCACCAAAGGATTGGTAACAAAGCGATTACCAACCACGCTGCCCTTACCTGGGATGATGTTTAAAACACCTTCAGGAATGCCAGCTTCTAGGGCTAATTCGCCTAAACGAATTGCAGTTAACGGTGTTAGCTCGGCAGGCTTTAGCACCACGGTATTTCCAGTTGCTAGCGCTGCTGAAAAACCCCAGCCAGCGATTGGCATTGGGAAGTTCCAGGGAACAATGATTCCAACTACACCAATTGGTTCTTTAAAAGTGATGTCAACGCCACCTGCAACTGGAATCTGTCGGCCATAAAGACGCTCTGGCACACCTGCGTAATAATTTAAAACATTTGCAACGTTATCTGCTTCCCATAACGCATTGCCACGAGTATGTCCTGAGTTCTCAATTTCAATTTTTGCTAACTCTTCGCGATGTTCGCGCACTTTATTTGAAAAAGCACGGAGCATATTTGAACGATCATATGGAGTGACATTTCGCCAGCTCTTAAATGCTTCAGCAGCTTTTGCAATGATTGCGTCAGTCTCTTCGACTGAAGCTTCTTTAATCTGCTTAACCGCTTTGCCGGTGGCAGGATTAATTACGTCGTATGTAGTGCTCAATTAGTACCTTTCAAAATTACGGATTAGTTCCCAATCGGTAACTGCTTTTCCGTATGCTTCAATTTCAACTTGTGCCATGTTGGTGTAGTGCTTCTGCACTTCTTCACCGAATGCTTCCTTTACGAATGCACTTTCTGACCAAAGTTTCTGCGCCATCTCCATTGTGTGTGGCACAAACTCTGAATCAGATGCATATGCATTTCCAACGAATGCAGGTTCAAGAGGTAGCTTCTTTTGAATTCCATCAAGACCTGCTGCGATCATGCCCGCAACTGCCAAGTATGGATTTACATCGCCACCAGGTACGCGGTTTTCAACGCGCAACGATTGTCCGCGACCTACTAAACGAAGCGCACAGGTGCGGTTATCGCGTCCCCAGCGAATAGCGGTTGGTGCGAAAGAGCCTGGCTGATAGCGCTTATATGAGTTAATTGTTGGCGCCCACATCAATGAAAGTTCGCGTAAATGCGCCTGCATGCCTGCTAGGAAATGCTTTCCAACTTGAGATAAACCATGTTCTTTATCGTTATCGTCTGCCAAAACCATTTCGCCATTTAGGCCGCGGAATGAGCAATGGATATGTGAAGAATTACCTTCGCGTTCATTGAACTTAGCCATGAAGGTAAGGGCATAACCCATGTCAGATGCAATCTCTTTTGCACCGTTCTTATAGATAACGTGGTTATCGCAAGTCTTCAAAGCTTCGTCATACTTAAATGCGATTTCGTGCTGACCAAGATTGCACTCACCTTTAACTGACTCAACATACATGCCAGCGCCAGTCATACCCAATCGGATTTGGCGAAGCAGTGGTTCGATTCTTGATCCACCAAGAATTGAATAATCAACGTTGTATTGATTTGCAGGAATTAGATTGCGATAACGCTTATTCCATGCCTCTTCATATGTGTCATTGAAAACGATGAATTCAAGTTCGGTACCGACAAAGGCTTTCATACCTGCTTCTTCTAATCGCTTAATTTGGCGACGAAGAATTTGGCGAGGAGATGCAACTACATCTGAGTGGTCTAACCACTGAACATCAGCTGTAACCATGGCCGCGCCTTCCTGCCATGGGATGTATCGCAAAGTAGACATATCTGGCACCATTGCGAAATCTGAATATCCGCGATCCCATGATGACATTTCATAACCTTCGACGGTATTCATGTCGATATCTACTGCTAATAAATAGTTACAGCCTTCGGTGCCATGCTTCATGATTTCATCTACGAAGAATTGGCCCGCGATGCGCTTGCCGACAAGACGGCCCTGCATATCGGTCATTACGACTACGACGGTATCGATGGTTCCGTCAGCTACATCTTTCTTTAATTGCTCAGCGCTGAGCATTCCTGCTTTTGTCATGAATTGAATTTATCCCTAATAGTCCGTTTTGTCAGTAAATAATTGATAAATAGCGATTTCTAGTGAATTACATCGCCGACATTCCGCCGTCTGCGGAGATGACTGAGCCAGTTATAAAGGAGGCTTCATCGGATGCCAAGAAGAGCACCAGATGAGCGATTTCGCGCGGTTCGCCAGGTCGGCCGATTGGCTGGAAGACCGAAATACCGTCATAAACTTTCTGTAATCCACCCAGTAAATCCGCATGGGCATAATTAATTGGCGTATCGACCCAGCCTGGGCAGATCGCGTTGCAGCGAATTCCGGTCTTTGCATAATCAAGCGCGATGCCGCGAGTTAGCATCACGACTGCACCTTTCGATGCGGAGTAGACCGCCAAGAATGGTTCCGAGACCAAACCATTAATCGATGACATATTTACGATTGAACCGCTCTTCTGCTTAAGCATCTGAGGGATTACGGCACGACTTAAGTACATCATGCCAGCTACGTTTACTTGTAAAGTTTTTTGGATAATTTCATTTGGAGTTTCATGAAATGTGCCAGGCAGATTAACACCCGCGTTATTTACCAAAATATCAATTGAGCCATAGCGATTTAAAGTATCTGTTGCACATGAATCGCATTGTTCTGAATCTGAAATATCAATCTTAAATGCATTGGCAGTTCCACCAATTGCTTGAATTTTTTTAGCAGTTGCTTCTGCGCCTTCTAAATTTACATCTGCACAAACAACTTTGGCACCTTCTTCGGCTAAACGAATTGCACTTGCTTCGCCGATACCTGATGCCGCTCCTGTAACAATCGCTACGCGATTTTGAACTCTACCCATTGCATTAAAGTAATAGAGAAAGGCCACCGCCGCAATGAATTTTTGCGGAGGTGGCCCTTCTTTTATTAACTTTTTTGCTTAGTTGATTACTTAACTAAGCGAGCTTGGTGCTCAGGTGCCTTGAACCACTTATGTGCACTGACTTTCCACCAGATCATTGCGCTACCCATAATGATGACAAGCGCGATTGGTGCATACTGCACAGATAACCAAGTGAAGTTCTCATTGCCTGGTACACCCGCTGGAGTTGTTGGCAAGCAAAGTACGATTGAAATAAAGATAATTTCAACAACTGCAATTGGATTGATCCACTTGTAGTGCTTACCAAGATTCCATGAACCTGCCTGGAAACGATCTCCCTGCTTCCAACGTAGATAAATTGGAATCATGAATGAGAGGAATAGACCAAGCACAGTTACGGAAGTAACTGCGAAGAACGCAATTGGCACAACAGTTCCTTCTGGCGCCCAAAGTGCAGGCAAGGTAAGGATTGTTGCGAAAATACCAACACCAAATGCTGCGTGTGATGGGTTGCGATTTGAATCAAGCTTGGTCCAGTACTGGTGACCAGGAACTGCGCGATCGCGTGAGAACGCGAACAACATACGAGATGCTGCAGTTACGCAAGACATACCGCAGAAGAACTGACCCACGCAGGTAATGATCATCAGAATCTGAGCCCAACCAGATGAGAGAGCTGATTCAAAGATTGCTGGTGCAAAACCGCCTGCCTTATTTAGCGCATCAACATCTGTTGCTGCGAATAAGAATGCAAGAAGTAATAACCAACCACCGACTGCTGAGAATGCAACTGATTGCCACATACCCTTTGCAGCTGCCTTAGATGCGCCACCGGTTTCTTCTGAAACGTGAGCTGAAGCATCAAAGCCGGTAATTGTGTACTGCGTTAGCAAGAAGCCAAGTGGCAATACATAGAACCAGTACATGCTCTCTGAGAAACCAGAATTGTTATTACGTGTAGTAAATACCCATTCTGCGCTCTGATGGCTCTTTGGTAGGAAAATCAAAATTGCAAGAATTGCTGCCACGCCAAAGACGTGCCAGTAGACGTTTATGTTCTGAAGTAAATGAATGATTTTCGCACCGTAAATGTTCATCATGATATGAAGTAGAACAGTTACTACGAAAACCATAAACACTAGTGTCAGATTTGTAGGATCCCACCAACCATTAAACAAACTCATGGTTGTGGTGAAGAATGTTGCAAAGCCGTAGTCAACACCTGCAATAACTGCCACAAGTCCGACGAGGTTTAGCCAACCAGTTAACCAACCATGTACAGGCTTACCAAGTGCGAAAGCCCAATAGAAGATTCCACCAGCGGTTGGCATTGCAGAAACTAACTCCGCCATTGCTAACGCAATTAAAAGAATAAAGATTGAAATTACTGGCCAACCAATTGAGATCGCAACTGGACCACCGTTGTTCCAAGCTTGTCCGAATGTTGTAAAACATCCTGATAGGACAGAGATGATTGAGAAAGAGATTGCAAAGTTAGAGAAGCCAGACCAGCGGCGGGTAAATTCCTGCTTGTATCCGAGTGACTCTAAGAGTTTGGCATCCTCATCATGCTGATTGCTCAAGTTTGAACTCCTTTGTTCAAAGTCCCAGCATGTGATCACGAGAGTTAACTCTTATGCCAGAACTAAACCGTTCGGTGTCGGTCACCGAATGGTCCTTTGTACTCCTAGAATGCACCTAAAGGAAAGGGTTTTTACGTAAATGTGTCGACTTTTAGGGTACGTGTCGGATTCGGATACTGACTTTTCAAGCGTGGTTGGAAAAGATTTCCAAGATTTCGTAAATCTTTCTTCAATTCATTGCGATGGTTGGGGTATAACTGACAAGAATGGCGAAGTTTTCAAAGAGCCAGTTGCCGCAACAAATAGCCCGGATTTCATGGATGTAATTAAGAAAACCAAAACTGATGGTTCGCTATTGCATCTTCGTTGGGCGACTTCGGGTTTGCCTATCAATAAAGAGAATGCACATCCTTTTCATTTCGGAAAATATTCATTCACACACAATGGATCTATTAATCCCCCAACTGCGCTAGATGAATTCATCGCGCCGCGCTATTTAAAAGAGGCCGTGGGCAATACTGATTCAGAACGATACTTCTTACTGGTAGTTCAGAAAATTGAAGAGCTTGGTTTAGTTCCGGGAATTAAAGCGGCCGTAAAAATTATTAAAGAACATACTTCATATTCAAGTATTAATGCGATGTTGTTATCGCCAACCAAAATGATTGTAATTTCTGAACACGATAATGCCAAGCGTCCAGATTTTGGCGGCGAAGATTATTACGATTTACATTATCGCGAAGATGAACATGCGATTGTGGTGGCATCTAGTGGATGGCCACAAGATGGTTGGCACAATATTCCTAACCACTCTATGTTGGTTATTGATCGCCACGACAGAAGTTTCGAAACCGCTAAGCTCTAGAAATCTGTGGATAACCCAGATTTCTAAATTTTTTTGTCGTACGTACATTAAATGATTCGCTTATGTTTCAAAAGGTAATCCAACCAGCCAATCAACTGATGGGTGATGAGCGCCTGGATTATGAAGGTCGGCCGCGAAACGAAATCATTGCACAAGCTTTAGTTACAAAACCCGGCCCAGAAATAATGCAACAACTTCTTCTAGTCGATAAATCAGAACTCTCCCCTGCAGACCGAGTAGATTTTCTGAAATGTTGGCAGCGCCAGAGCGCTTGGGTTTCATTACAAGAACAGAATGCAATGCTTTTCGTTTCTGGTTCACATTACCAAGAATGTGCAGGCGAATATGATGTTGATCAAGATAGCCGTGAAGAAGTTTCCTCAGCAATGCGATTATCGCCTGCTACTTCGCAGGACAAAATAGATGTAGCGCGTACCTTATTTAATAATCTGCCTGCGACTATCAGCGCTTTAAATTCCGGTGATATTCCTGTGCAAACAGCCACTGTTATCGCAAAAGAAACTGCCGTTGCGCTACGAGCTGGCTTAGCGCCTGAAGCTGTACGTGAAATCGAAAAAATCGCTTTGGCGCATGCAGAATTTCATACCCCTGGCCAAGTCGCTAGAAAATTAAAGACTACATTTGCAACATTGGCGCCAGATTTATTTCAGAAAGAATTTGAAATTCAAAGAGAAGCCAGAAGTGTTAGATTCTACAAAGAAGCTGGTGGCGTCGGAACTATATTGGCAACTCTAAAGATTGAGGATGCTCAATTAGTTGATCAAGTGATAAGCGATTATGCCGAGAAGATGTTGGCAGATCATCGCGAAACTATGCAGAAGCTAGTTCGATTCAGTAGAGATCATAAGTGCATTAAAAGTTGCGAAGCGCAGTGTGCTCACGCTTGTGATGAAAAATGTAAGGATGAATGTAGAGCGCTCAATTCAAATGATCCGGTTGCGCTTGCGGCGATAGAACGAGCAAACCTTATTAATGTTGATGTAGAGAGAGATTTACGTAGAGCAGATGCTTTTCTCTTTGCAATGAAGGCAGCGGATGCTGCGCTAAAAGCAAGCGGTACCGTAATCACCAGACATAATCGTCGACCAACTATCAATGTAACAATTGATCTACCAACAGCACTTGGACTTGCTGAAAATCCTGGTCAATTAGCAGGTTATGGTCCAATTCCTGCGGCAATTGCTAGAGAAATTGCCGCTGATGGTCGTTGGAAGAGATTTGTTACAGATCCAATAACTGGAACTCTTATTGATTATGGGCGTGAAACTTATGAGCCTCCTCAAGATTTGCAAGATTTTCTAATTGCTAGAGATCGAACTTGTCGCTTCCCCGGTTGTCGACAACCTGCCCATTTAGCTGATCTGGACCATGTGATTCCTTGGGAAGAAGGTGGCAAAACTTCTGCAGATAATTTAGGTGCATTGTGTAGACGTCACCATAATTTAAAAACTCATGGAGGTTGGAAATTAATCAACCAGAGCGATGGCGCTTGCATATGGATTAGTCCTACTGGTCAGAGGTACTCGGTACCTGCACGACCAATAATGGATTCGATATAAACCAAGCAGCTATGCATCTGGCTCAAGTAAACTTTTGCAGTGATTTGGTGGCCAGAAGAAGTTCCGACTTTAAAGTCGGACTCACTCACAATGCGACCGATGCGCCCTTCTGATGCCGAAGATATTTACAGAGCAGTTCAAGATCCAGAGATTCCAAAATTCACAACAGTTCCGGCGGATTATCCAATTGATTTAGCCATTGAATTTGCAAATACCCGAGCCGCAGCAAGTTTTGTAAATAAGACCGAACTGGTATTTGTCATTGAAGATGCTCAGCTTGCAACTGCTGAGTACCCATACTCAAATGGCTTTGCGGGCGTAATGTCGCTTCACACCATTGATATTCCAAATCATCGCGCTGAGATTGGCTACTGGTTGGCAAAAGAAGCGCGGGGCCACGGTATTTGCACAAAGGCAGCAGAGTTAATTACTGAATATGGATTGATGACAATTGGATTTAAGCGAATTGATGGAATTGTCGATGTGAGAAATGAACCCTCAAAGGCGGCTTTGCTTAAAGCAGGCTATGAATTTGAAGGGATTATGAAGAGTTATGTGACGCGCCGCGATGGTTCACAACTAGATATGGCACTATTTGCAGCAACTAAGCAATAGAAGCATAGATAACTAAGTAAATAAAACTCACTAATTGATTAATGGCTAATTAGAGAATAATTGGTGATTAACTAGTGACAAGTAAAGGAAAGATAAATTGGAATCGTTAGCATTATTCGCAGCAATTATTCTCTTCACTTCGCTTGTGGGTGGACCGGTAGCAATTCTCTTAACTTTCCTGCCAGATAAACCTAAATCAGTTCGAGTATTTAGAACTATCGCAGTAGTGCTCTTAGCGCTAATGGGAATCTTCTTTGGTTCTCAATTAGCTCTGGTAAGCAGTATTCCGCCATTTCCAAGATTAATTGGAATCTTTGGCCTGGTTACTTCGATAGCTGCGCTACTTTATGAATTTAAAGTTCTTAAACATAAGCAAATTGGTGAAAGTGAAAGAAGCGATTCAAAAATTTATGCTGTAATTTTTAAATCTAAACGCCAAGATGCAAATAGTGAGCTTTATTATCAACACAATGATTTATTGGATGAGAAGATCAAATCGCTTCCAGGATATATAAAACACTCAGGACTTCGACATCCTGAAACCCGAGAAGGCGTGACAATTGCATACTTCAACTCGTTAGATGCAATCGATAATTGGCGTAAAGATGGCGAACATATGGATGCCAAAAAGCTCGCCAAAAGTGAATTCTATGAAAATTACTCTGTTGAAGTTACTGAAGTTTTAGATGCTTATGGGTGGGATGGAAATTAACTAATAGCAAGTGTCCGCACTTAGCGCCAGAAGAAGTTAACTAGCCCTGAGTGCACTCCACAACTATGCCGCCCAGAATCTTCACATTCATTCGATTAACCCGGTAATCCATAGTGACCGCAAAGTCTTCGCCTTCGCGTGAAGTTACTCTAAAAATCAATGCGTTCTGTTCTGCTGCAAATTGGGCTTGAGACTCGGTTGCTTTATCTGCAATCAACTTGGTGCAAGTCTCTTTAACTAACGCTTCAGAATTCTCATCGCCAAGCGGTGTATCTGCATATCCATATGTTTCATAAACCGTCATTTTGATGACTGATCTGTTGGCAGCGCTGCCGCTTGAGGTAATTGTGATTGTTTTACCCTGTGCGGTAATTCTGGGCTTGGTTGTAATTATTTTCGAGAGCCAATTATCTTGTTTCATAAGCGCTGGAGAGCAAGCCATCTTGGTACTAGCTAGCGCCTTTACCGTCAAAATTCCTTTTGCCAATGTGGCTGCACCAAACATTGAATTACAGCCCGCTTTAATTGAAATTCCTTTATCCTTAAAGGAGATAGTAATTAATTCTTTTGAAGCAAGATTTCGTTTCTTGCCGCCGACTGTTATAGCGGTTGATTTAAAGGTCAAAGCATCAACATCTGAAATGTTTGCTAATTTAGATTTAGAGGTCGCAGCATTTGCAGAGGACAATGTGCTTAATGACAATGAACTTACTGAAGTAACAAATAAGTTTGTATTAACTGGCAGGGCTATCGGCAAAAGAATAGGCACAATCGCCAAAAGCGCAATTGCGATAAATCTTCTTTTGCCCATCGTTTTCATTTTGTTTTGCCTTTGTTTATTCTGGTAGTTATTGTTTGGTTATCAGCACTTGTAAAGATAAGTGGAGGTGCCGGGAATTGAACCCGGGTCCTCTGGTACTAAAACAGGGCTTCTACGGGCGTAGTGTGTTTAACGTT
>JACCEA010434805.1_pt1 | contig 34773 bp, 21 predicted proteins | sample 7449851 | NCBI WGS metagenome assembly JACCEA01 (sample SAMN15323453, study PRJNA562643) | freshwater metagenome | isolation source: river surface water | place: USA:Blue River Watershed | collected 2017-08-18 | reverse complement strand
TTTGAAAAAACAAAAAGATGTACTCAAATTTTATTTTTCAATTTTTAGAAAAATCTAGTGTCTTTTTAGGACATCATAATGATAATAAGAATAGCTTGATTTCTATTAAAACCTTTTCATATTGTTTTTATAAAATCTATCAATAGCCTCTCAATAATTATTATAAAATACTTAGATTAATCTAGAATAACAGAGCATTTCTTGAGACACTGAAAAATCTTTATTTTTACAATTTTAATTTTGAGTAGCAGAGCGTATCTCTTGATTTATTTTGTAATTTCTAAAAAACTTTTGAAATTTTTGAAAAAACAAAAAGATGTACTCAAATTTTATTTTTTCAATTTTTAAAAAAAATCTAGTGTCTTTTTAGGACATCATAATGATAATAAGAATAGCTTGATTTCTATTAAAACCTTTAAGAATTTTGATAGTTCAGATATATTTATCTATATATATAATTAAACAAGAGGATTAAAAATGTTTTATAAAATTACAGCAGTTATAATTTTATTCCTTGTAATAATCATATCACTTATCATATATATTATTTTATCAACAAAAGATAACAACACAGATACACAAAGCTCTTCAAATACACCTAAGTCAATTCCAGAAGCTAATAATAAAATATGTTTGTCTATCGATGATTATAATGTTTTATTGGATAAAGCAAAGCATAATAAACAGTCTGATAAAGATGATACAGTTATTCGTGATAGAAAAGTTTTACACGATCCTCTTTATCCTCCATTAAATCGCTCGGATAACAAAACACACACAGAGCTTGCCAATAATATAGCAAACCGAAATATGTATATTAGGACGAATGATATGGGAGACACTTATCGCCTTGTAGGATATGTTACAAATAATTCAGATGATAAAGATGTTGGCAATAACAATTGGAAGCTATTTGCGAGACAAAAAGACAGACATATTTCAGAGTTTTATATGAAACCTACTGATAATAATAATGATGTCAAGGTACCTATAACAGATGATATTATTATAGGTGATAGATTGCGAGATATTTACAATATTCCTCAACAGATTACGTTTAAATCGCCAATGTTTAATAAAGACCCTTATAATGTCGTAGAAGTTCCAAAAGCCGATTTAAGCCGTTCGGCAGATTATTTATAAAAGAATATAAAATATTGTAGAAAAAATGATATATTAGTTATTAGTAATTATAATAATATAATGAGTTTAGTGAGCGTAGCAAGCGTCGCAAGTGTCGCAAGTGTCGCAAATATAGATGATAAGGTTGATTCAGATATTGAACAATCTTCACATTCAGGACATTCCATGGTATCCGTAGCATCATCTTTATATCTTGAAATGGTTCCCTTTAATCTTCGAGGAAGAGCAGAATGGTGGGAATTGCGTAGAGAAGAGATTAAAATATATGAAAGAATAGCCGAAGGTTCTAATGGAATTATTAATAAAGTTAAATGGCGCGGTAGCGAATGCGTAGTTAAATATCTTAGACATAATGATAATGATTTAGAATATGAGGATTTGATAAATGAAATATCTGTAATATCACATTTGAGACATCCGCGACTAGTGCTATTTTTAGGAGCATGTACATTAACTGAACCATTAATGTTATTATACGAATATATGCCAAACGGTTCTTTGGATGGCTATTATACTAAAATGTCCCATAAATATTCTAAGATATGGAAGCCGTCGGCAGATTATATGTACAAATGGATTACCGAGCTTACGCAAGCTGTATATTTTCTCCACAACTGCTATTATCCTATAATGCATCGTGATATTAAACCATCTAATATTCTATTAGACGAAGATTTACATATTAAACTTACGGATTTTGGATTATCGCGAACAATTAAAAAGAAACACGAAATATATAAAATGAGTGGCTGTACAGGCACACTAAGATATATGGCTCCCGAAATATTATTTAATAAAGGCGAAGATTATAACCTGAAAATTGATATATATTCACTTGCCTTAAATTATTGGTTTATTGCTACTGGTAAGAGACCTTTCAATGAAATAGATAATAACCCGCATATTATACACATAATTAAGGAGGGATTTCGTCCAAATATATGGGATATTCCCGACAATATTGAATTAAAAAAATTAATTGCGAGAATGTGGGATACCTGTCCTGAAATGAGACCAGATATTAAAGAAGTCTTTGAAGAAATTACATTAATAACTGATAATATACAAAAATATAATAAGAATACCAGCAAAACTGGTAGAAAATGCTCAATTATGTAATGTATGTATGTGTATGTGTTGTATCCTTGTATCTTAGATATCTAAGATGTCATAGCAAATTACTACAAGCGGTTCTCCATCGTATTTATTATTTATTTTGTTGAGAATATTGCGATTATAATAATCCAATTCAATAATATTGAAGGATTTCATAATACTATCTTTTTCAATATTACTCATTTTATTGATATAATCATATATGAAAAAACGCAGAGTATTACATTCGTCGCACGGTGTTGTTTTTTGGAAATCCTCCATAATATTATTACATAGGTTTCTAATTACAGGAATATTCTCAATATTGCTATTTCTAAATAGCATGATATGTTTTAGTAATTATACTTAATAATTTATATCAATTTTTTAATTTTTTGGCAAGGTATAAAAATAACGAGTAAAAATATTAGTAAATACCTATATATACAATGATTATATTTATCCATATCTTAAATATATTAGGTGTAATCACGAGCATCTGTTCTGTTATAATGCTTCTTTTATGTTGTATGAACGCCCTTCCTTTATCACTTTATAAAGAATGCGACAAAGTATGTAAATGTCGTAAATGCATAATTGACTGTGATAAACTATAACTTGAACTATTATATAAAATGATATAAATGATATGAAATGATATGAAATGATATAAAATGATATAAAATGATATAAAATGATATAAAATGATATAAAATGATATAAAATGATATAAAATGATATGAAATGATATAAAATGATATAAAATGATATAAATAAATATATTATTTTTATATAGCAAATACAATGGATAATAAGTATAAGTTATGGAGTACTTATTTTATCAAATTGAGAACTATATATATTAAGAGATTACAAATAAAAAAAAATGTTCTTAAAAAAGCAAAAAAAAATAAAAATTGATTCCCTTATATACTCTATATAATTACAGCATAGCCTAACAGCTAAGCAGTCAGCCTGCTACCAGCAAGCAGACCGCAAGCAGACCGCAAGCAGACCGCAAGCAGACCGCAAGCAGACCGCAAGCAGACCGCAAGCAGACCGCAAGCAATGAACCATCAAAATGCTCAGAATAATGCTCGTCATATTGACTCAGACGACGAGAGTCCTGAAAATTACACATCATCTCTCGGTTTTGATATTCAGCGTAGAACACTATATAATATTGGTAAAAATAAGGCACTTGTTAAAATTACTGTCAAGGAGCTTATTCAATGTGTAGGAAATTGGATTTATAACCGCAACATTGATAAGGACAAGGTTAATGAGCTTAAAGAACAGTATATTTCTAACAATGGCAATGACTACTTTGATATTATGGACAATGATACTGATATTTCTCCAGCGTGGATTATTAGTATTGTCTATGATAAGAAGGCGACGGGCGCTTATAAACTCTATGTGATTGATGGACAACATAGGAGAGAGGTTATTCGCGAACTTTTGGAAGATGGCAAGATACAAGATACGATGGAGATTCTTTGTATTATGTATAACATTGATAATTGTTATGGAGAGAACAAGAAAACGACACTAGAACTGTTCAAGAAAATCAATAATAATCTACAGTTGAAGGATTCAGATATTCCAAAAATTCTGATTCATCAAATTGTCGAGGGTATAGTCAATGATAATGAACTCGTTTCTGATAAAAGAAGACTTATTCGGAATGATGTTAATAATCCGTGTGGTGTAGCACAAGAACCAAGGATTAATGAAAGAGAGTTGATTGATATCTTTAAGAACAATTATAATCTTATTGAAAATCTTAGTAGCGAAGAAGTTATCGAGAATCTCAAGATTATCAAAAGACGAATTTGTTTTAGAGATTTTGAGGATATTTATCCGAATACTCCTGATAATCAGAAAAGGTATAATATGGCTCGGAAGTATGGCTTTTGGCTGAACCTAAAATCATCGGACAAATACAAGCCAAGTGAATGGATTAAGTATATAGCAAGACCTAATGATTTCCATCCCTGAACTTGATATTATATATTCGACAATGATTGTTTATGATAAAATGGTATGATAAATGACTATATATTATGTATTTTTATATTTTATATTATATTTTATTTTTTATTTTTTATTTTTCTCTTATAAAAAAATGATTATATTTTATTATTATAAGTAAGTAATATACTATGGATTTTGATTATGACGCTATTAATTCAGACCCACAGGCTTTTATAAAAAAAAATAAAAAAAAAGATATTATAGCACTACTTATAATAGCTGATGAAGCATTTTTTAATGGAACTGAATCTCTTTTAACAGATGATATCTATGATATTATTAAAGACTACATTCGCAAAAAATATCCCAAAGATCCTTATTTAAAGCGTGTAGGAGCCGATGTTGATAATAAAGTAGCTCTCCCATATTATATGGGTTCTCAGAATAAAATTAAAGACAGTGAAGAAGAAATAACAAAATACAAGAAGCAATATAAAGGTCCTTATATTATAAGCGATAAGCTTGATGGTGTTAGTTGTCTCATAGTATATAAAAGAAACACGGCAGATAAAAATAAATTTGATATTAAGCTATATACTCGCGGAAACGGAACTTATGGTCAGGATATTAGCCATTTGCTTACATATATTAATGGATTCCCGAATTTAAGTAATATCATAGGCGATTATCTCGCGATTAGAGGCGAACTAATTATTTCAAAAGATAATTGGGAAAAACTCAAGGCTCAAGGAGAAAATGGGGCAAATCCAAGAAATACTGTATCAGGAGCAATTAACTCAAAAACTCTCAATAAAAAAATATTGAATGCTATTGATTTTGTATGCTATACCCTTATATCACCAAATGACCCAAAAATTAAGAATGGTCTCGAAATCATTAAAAAAATGAAGTTTTTAGTAGTAAATCATGAAGTAGTTAGTAATATTAACTTGGATATTTTATCAGAAAATCTACAAAAATCCCGAAATAATGATTATATTATAGATGGTATAGTAATTTCTGATATTGGGAAGCATTATGAAATTGAAAAAGACAAGAACCCGACGCATTCTTTTGCCTTTAAATCTATTCATACACTTGAACAGGCTGAAGTTGTTGTTAAAGAGGTTGAATGGAATGTATCAAAGGACAAATATATGAAACCTATTGTTAAGTTTGATGAAATATTGTTAGATGATGTTAAAATTAAACAGGCGACTGGATTTAACGCAGGATTTATTGAGAAGAACATTATTGGCCCCGGGTCGCGAATTATTATCATTCGTTCTGGTAATGTAATACCTCATATTAATTCAGTATTATCTAAGTCCGCTAATGGAAAACCGAGTATGCCCGGAATAGAAGGAGTTAATTATAAGTGGAATGATACGCGCGTTGATATTATTATGATAGATGATGGCAACAAGAATAGTCAGTATGATATTAAGAATATTATCTATTTTATGAAAACAATTGAGATAGATTATATGGGCCCTGGTAATATAGAGAAAATATATAATGCCGGATATGATACTATAAATAAAATAATAAATATTAAGAAGGAGGAATTGCTAAAGATTGATGGATTTAAGAATAAAAGTGCTGATAATATCATAGGAGCTTTGAAGAAAATTAAAGATGTTGATTGTAATGTTTTGATGGATGCATCTAATATTATGGGACGCGGATTTGGCTCTAAAAAGATTAAAAGCATTACTGATGTATATCCCGAGATAATAGATAATACTAAGAAGGGACGCAATAAAGCTCTTAAATTAAAAGTAGATGAACTAACAAAAATTAATGGGATTGCCAAAATAAGTGCTGAGCTATTTATAGAAAATCTGCCAAAATACTATGAATTTTATGATAGCTTAGGGTTCAAATGTAATAAAGGCGTTGATGCCAATAATGCCATTAATGCGGCTCCTAAAAATACTAAAATTAATACTAATTTTAAAGATAAAACATTCATATTTTCGGGATTTCGCAATAAAGAATATGAAAAGGCAATAGTAGATAATGGAGGAAAGGTAACAACTTCTATATCTAAAAACACATCCTATTTAGTAGTCAAAGATAAGAATGAAAATACCACTAAAATAATTAAGGCTCGTGAACTCGGAATAACAATATTAAACATAGAAGATTTTACAATTCTTCTTGGGGGAACCGCCCAATAGTAAAAAATAGAATTGCATATAATTAGATAGATATTATGTCTGTTTATTATTCATACAATGAGTTTCCCTATGGTACATATGAAATTTCTGCCGCCATATTATTACAATACAATAATAATAAGGTATATCCAGATATAATTGAACTTATTAATAATTACACATCTTTCTTAGAAGAACATATTAAATATTGTACAGATTTTTATATTGCTAGCAAAAATAATAGCTATAGTAAAATAATAGTTGAATGTATGAGTAACTCAGAACATATGGATTTATTAAACAGTACTTCAGAATCTATCTCAGATATGAAAAAAAAATTAAAAAATATAGAAATGACATTAGATATATATTGTCTGAATAATCCTAATAATCTTAAAAATGTATTAAGAGAAATTATCTTCCGTCGCTATAAAATATACAAAAATGAATTAAAATTATTATATTAAACATCATCATCGTCATCCTCTATAATATAAAAAATATAGATACACACACATACACACACATACGTATACATACGTATACATACTTATACATACGTATACATACTTATACATACGTATACATACGTATACATACTTATACATACTTATACATACGTATACATACGTATACATACTTACATAGTAAATGCGACATATGCCATTGCCATACAAGGAATAGCAAGTTCTGCCATACGACGATTATTTGTTATCATAGCAATTCCAATATTCGCACTATATGCTAGAGGTTTCAATAGCATATCCATATTAACCAGATTATTTTTTATACCTTCTGTCAAATCATAGAAGATGCTATTATCGCAAGTATATCCGCCAACAGAATGATACGCCAAGGCAAATTCATTATTACACACATTACACTTATCAGCCCCGCTTTTATCAGCATAAGTACCAATAGGGCATTCGACGCACTTATTTTCTTTTTCATAATACCCAACAGGGCATTCGGTACACTCGCGAGCTTTTTCATCAACTACACTTCCCGCAGGACATACAAAGCACTTATCGTGATTACTCATATATGGCATATATTCTTTTTTATCCCGATTACATAAATAACAACTGTTCTCATAATCAGCAAACTTATCATTACCTGAAACGTGTCCTTTATTACACAAGGTATGAACGTTGCTCGTATTAGTCTTTGCCTTGATACACTCACTATCTCCTTCTTGCGAGTAGAATCCTACTGGACACTTCAAACAAGATGAATTACTTGATGTCCTATAATAATTCTCGGGACAAATGGTACATTCAATCTTATATTTTGTGTCGGGATTACTATTATCACTTACATAGTTATCAAACTTAAACTCGTGTCCGGGCGGACAATTATTGACAGTAATAATATTTTCTGAAATACTGACGGCTTCATTAAACTTCTTATAAGCCATATCTCTTTCCTTAGAGACTGTGTTGGCACATCCACACTTTGTAACAAAATTCATTTTGTGAATGCGAGCATCTGTGTAACCAATATTAGCAAACACAGCTATGATGACTGTATAGGCAATAGAGGTTGTAGAGGCTTTCTGATACATCATAGGCATCTCAGACAGATAATAATATATTGTTATATATCAATCAATTTTTTAAAGATAGTAAAAATACTATATCAAATTAATTCCCGATATCATAGTAATATAACAAAAAGTATAAAAAGTATAAAAATATATATTTTTGGGTTTTAGGTTTTTATGTTTTTAGGATTAAATATTGTGCTTAGGCATTAAAGAAGATGCCAGATATAACTGCTATACTCATAATAATAGGTGTAATTGTTGTGATTTCACGTTGATTGTTAATAATATATGCTGCGCTACTGTGAGCACCGAATACAATAGGCTTCAATATTATATCCATATTCACAACATTATCATTAATCTTCTTCGCAAAACTATGAAAGATACTATCGTCACAATTAGTTCCACCAATTGAAGAGTAAGCGAGGGCATTCTTATTATTACAATCACTACACTTCACCATACCTTCTTTGTCGGCATAAGTTCCAGCACTACACTTGATACACTTATTATCCTTTTCAAAGTGTCCAGCGGGACATTCGGAGCATTGAGTTCCACCAAGATTAACCACGCTACCTACTGGACAAGTCATACAAGTATCGTGATTATTCTTATAAGGCATATAACTATTCTTGTTCAACGACTGGCATTTAATACAGCTTGCCAAGTGATAGCCGAACTTATTAGAGCCTACAATATACCCTTCATCACATAAGGTATGAACATTGCTACTATTAGAAATTGCCTTCTTACATTCAGCAGAACCAGGTGCCGAATAGAAACCTTCGGGGCAATGATAACAAGTATTATTAGTCTTGGCTCTGTAATGATTTTCAGGACAAGCAATACATTTAATAGTATAATCATCGTCAATATTATACTTAAACATATATCCTGGATTGCAACTATTGCGAGTAATCATAGTTTCCATATATGAATTGCTATCGCTGATAAATTCAAGGCGATTCTTCAACTCATCTCTCTCGCGCTCAATATTCTTAACCCAATCATAATTACAGTATCTTTTGCTTCCCCGAGTACTCATATGATGAATGCGAGTCTCGGCAATACTGATGGCATTCAAGAAAATTACCAGAAACAAGGAAGTAGAAGCAGCAGAGGCAGCAGAAGCAGAGGCAGCAGAAGCAGCAGAAGCAGAGGCAGCAGCGGCTACGGACATAGTTGACATATGTGTATAAATACTATAAATAATTCCTGTCATTTTTTTTAAAATTTTGATAAAATATAGAACATTTTATAATTATAATAATAAAAAATATTCTAATTATATTAGAATATGTCTTCAGCTTCTAAAATATCAGCTTTTAAAAATGATAAAAATAACAATTTAACAGAAAGGCAATGTGAGGCTTTTATTAAAGATTATAATGAATATAAAAAAGGCAAGATATCAAAGATAAATAATCCGAAAACTAATAAACAGCTTAATGATACAGATAGGATAGAATATATATATCAAAAATGCAAGAAAAACTATGATTATGAAGAATTATTTTCGTCTTCATCTTCAGCTGAATCAGGTGATAATGATGTGATTCTCGATTCTTATGTCAAGGTTCAAGAAATTATATATATGCCCATAAATACACCTTCTCAAAATAGAAAATTTATAGAGTCGCTGTTCCCTAAACAAATAACATTAGAAGCGGGCTTATATAAACTGAAAGAATATCTTGAAATTAATCGCACAACTACGCAAAATAAATATATAACATCTTACTACAAAATTTTAGAAGAAATTAACAGAATTATGACAGATATATATACTAAGAATACCATTTCAGCAGATATTTTATCAAGACAATATGGCTGGGAACTTGGTTATACTTACGACCCTTTTAGAATTGACAAAGTCGCTTCAACAATGCGTCCTAATATAATTAATTCTATAAAAAATACGGGCAAGAAAATAAACAGTATGTGGAAAAATACTATTTATAAAAATCCTAATGAGATAAGAATACTTCCCACAGAATTATCACCATATACCTTATTTACTAATATCATTATGTATTCTGAACATAATAGGAATCGCGAAGATATTATTAGAAAATTAGATAATAATATAGAAAAATATTTGGCAGTTCAATTTATTCACGTTCTTATGAGGGATAATATTAACCCTAATATTATTAATAATAATTTTGTTATTGACTCCGTAAATAAAAACATAATGTTATTAGACCAGCTTATAACAAGGAATATATCATTGACTTATAATGATGATTCTATATCTTTGAGCAACTCACCTAATTGGTCTGGAACTCCAAGAAGCTCATCGAGCGGACATAGTCATTACCAATCTAAAGCAAATATTGAAAGATATAAGAAAACAAAGGAAGAAATGATCGCTGATATTTTACAAAATAATATGAATAATAGCGACCTCTCAGGTGACGAGTGGAAAGATATGTCTGTCGCCAAGCTTAAAAAGGTTATTTCAATACCATCAGTTATAAATGGCAGAACATATAGACACGCTTTTTATGTCAAAACGTTGTATAAATATTGGAGAGATTGCGTAAAAAGCAATGAAAATCAAAGGAGACCATTTGTTAATCCCTATAATAGAGCACCATTTACCGAGGAAGATAAAGAGAATATTATGAATGCTATGTTATCTATGTATCCGCGATTAGAAAGACCGACATTTGGCGAAGGAAGACGCGACATTTCATATCATACTGTACGAGAATATCAGTATATAGCAATCGTATTCCAATATATAGTTAAAATACCCGACCAAGCAAATATATTAGTACCTTTAATACATATTAGAATACCTTACAGTTTTCCTAATGAAGATATAGATGCCGCACATATTCCGCAAATATTATTTGATAACATCAATTTTCTTGTGCGAAATAAAAAAATATTAGGAAAAAGTATTCCTATCAAGCCATTAAATGTATTATTAGAGTATAATAATACTATACTTGATACTATGGATAAATATATGGATTTCTCAAATAAAATTAAGAATGCCTTATAATTTACATTTAGTAATTTAGAAAAACATATCTACCATATTATCGTTATCGGCAACAGCAAACCCAGCACCTAATCCAAAACCTTCAATTATATTATCTTGCATCGTTGGTTTTTTCCCGTGTAATGACACTTATAATTAGGAAAATTATACAGATTATTATCTGTTTATTAGTCTGAAAAAGTCAAGATATTGCTCTTCGGTTGTTATATACGAATTATAATATTTCATAAAAGCCGGATGTAATTTAAAGGGCATCTGCTTGCTTATTATTTTGTTTTCCATTTTCAATCTATTTATATTATCAAATAGATAGGTAGGATTATATCCGACTCGTGTATCGTCATAATATATATCTAGTTCCGAAATGATATTTATACACAAAATCTTAATATATGCCGGTGTTTCTCTCGTACCGTAATTATACCATATATTTATTCTCCAGTAATATACTCCGTTTTCACGAATATTTTGTACATCCTCGTAATATATGTCAAATCTCATTGTCGGATTTATTGAAGGTTTCTTTATTGTTGGATACTTCTTCTCTAATATTTCAAGTATTTTCCTCTCATCTTCTAATGAAAATGGCATTCGCGTAAAAGGATTGATAAAAGGCTTTCTATCTCTAATTGCATTCTTCCAGTCTTTATATAAACTTTTGGAATCAAAAGCATAGGTGAATATTTGTCCATTTATGGTAGTAGGTATTTTTACTACCATTCGCAGTTTATTAATAGACATTTTTTCCCATTCAAGTGCCAAATAAGGGTCTTCATTATTTACTGTTCGTGAATTATTACCATTATTCATAATATATTTTACAAACTCTTTTTTACCAAATTGGCGATATATATTGTTCATATTAGACCCTCTCTTTTTTATATCACTGCTTTTTGAACTGCTACTGCTTTTACTAAACGATACGGATAATGCTCTATCTTCAATAACAAAATCCTTGTCTAATAATTTTCTAATTAGTCCTTTAATTAGTATAAAATTGCGTGTTAGCTCATAATCATTAATGTAACTCATAAATATATCATGTATATAATATAAAGCATAATAAAAATATCTATTTTGCGATAATCTCGCAAAAAATCCGTTCGGCGTTGATACAGCTCTATAATTCTCGTCATATATTATATGTCCCATATTTATATTTCGCGTATCCTGAAATATTGCTGATATATATACTTTTTGGCAATAATCCGTAAGAAACAATAATCTATTTCGCCCCAATTCATTATCCGGATTGTAATATTCTAAAATATATTTTGTTAAATTGCGTTTATCCATAAAAGGATTATAAATTGGTATATATTTTGCTATTTCTTTTATATATTCACGGTAACTCATTCCATAATCTGAATTATTATTAGGATCATTCAAATGTTCCTTTAATACCGCTAACCCTTTTTTATCGCTTATATTATTTACAAATAATCTTTTTATTATAACCCTGTTATTTTTGAAAGTATTTATAGGAAAATTTAATATATCTAATATATCATCATTACTTTTAATATATATGTCATTCTCATAACTTTCAAATTCCCTTGATTTTGGAGATGTAGAATTACTGGTTTTTGTCTCGTTCATCATTTTAGTAATCTTTGATATACTTGACGAAGCGATTGAGTTGCCGAGTTCATACTTTTCAGAACATTTATTATATAAATATTTTACTGTTGCTACATCTTTAATAGGGACACGAGTATTTGGATGTTTTATTTGAGATATTTTGCCTTCAATATAATCTCTACAATCTTTAATATACGCCTTACACTGCTTTTCATTTAATATGTTGGCTCTGTTTTTTTTTATTTGCATTTCTTTCGCCGATGATATACCTTCCATTCTTATTATAATGAATAAAAAAATAAATATTATACAGTTCTTTTACATATTTAGTCTATCCATCCAAGACTTCTATATGTATTGAGCGAGTTTATATACATTTCGTAATCTGTAAATGTCATACAGCCATAATCACCTTTTTCGTTTGTCATTATAAAATACGTTTTTTTATCATCAATATCCATATATTTTCGTCTATATCCTTGTATATATGTATATAAAAATAATATTATATAATAATTTATAAAAATGTTGAACATTATAACGTTATTAGTATATATATCATTTATTAACGCAATATATATAGGAGGCTTAAACCCTTATTTTAAGAAAGAAACACGTAGTTTATTAGCTATGGCAAATACCGCAAATATTACAAATGCTATGACAAATCCTAAGCCTATTCGCAGTAAATATTGTAATTTTAAATGCGATTGTTTCTTTTCACACAGTGTCAAAAATGACAATATTTGCGTTCCCGTATGGATTCGACCACTTGGATTATAAATAGTAATTTCATTTATGATGTGGCAAACTTATGTTATTATGTTATTTTATATTTTATTATATTATATAATAATAGATTATATAATATGTATGTGCGTTCTCATATAGATACTGTTTCTGGTGATAGGAAATATATATATATAGATGAAAATAATAAAAAATATATTAGAGATAAAAATAAATATTATCCTGTTAAAAAATACAAGGGTTCTTATATACTACAAAAAATACGTGGGGGCATTGGAGATGAAATCCCGAGTATAAATGTAAAATTGTATGTATACGGCACTAAAGGCGCTAATAAAGTAGCAAATCCAGAAATATTTAACGCGACTATAGATTTGAGTAATATAGTTTTAAATCCTTCCGATGAAACATATAAGAGTATTATATTAGATAATAAAATATACATATTTAATAAAAAATTTAATGAAATAAAAGCTTGTTTTAAGACAGATAATATTTCTTCAGAACAAGGTTTTATTATAATAAAGCATTATGTAATTGTTATAAATAAGAAAGATAATGTTAAAGTATATTATAAAAAAAAAGATAGCACTATGAAAGATATGGATAAATTCCTTGAAAATTATACAAGTACTTATTATAATATTATATATAGAAGAAATAATAAAATAGATAGAAACTCACATAATGATAATTATTTTGTAACAATATTTTCTATAACTGATGATAATATTAAAGATACTAGTTTTGAAGGTTATAATAATGAACTCAACGAAGTAAAATATAATAACTTATACAATTCTACTCTTGATAAATTGAAAGAAATATATCAATAATAAAATATATATTTTATTATATTATAATATATTAATGAGCTCTGTGCGTGTTAAAAATAAAAATAATTTAGAGAGTTTAAAGAGTATAAAAGATACATTTATAAAAAAATTATTTGGTAGTCAAGACGCATCAATAGGTATTGAAAAAGATAAATACGAAGGTTTTTTAAATAAATATAAAACTAGTATTATTAACCCAAATAGCGATCAAAACTTCAAAAAAATAGATGATAATATTATAAATAAAATTTTATTAAGACCAAAGCCAATACCAAACGGATCAAAAATTATAAATGCACTTATTGATAGCGAAATAGAAACATTATGTAAAGAATATACTATCATAAATTATATATATAGTACAGATATTACATATTATAAATTTTTACAAGATAAAAATAACCTTAACCTATTTACAAAATTAAACGAAAATATATCTATAGCATTTATTGATAGAAAAATTGAAAATCCACCTAATAATAATAATAATTTAGATTATGTATATTATTTAGCTAAACATGATAAAAGCCGAAATACAGGCGATGATAATCAATCTTTATTAATTTGGAATTATAATATATATAGTATTCTCAATTTAGAATATGTAAATAATATTATGATAAACAAAGAAGCATCTTTGAAATATACACACATATATATATTATATAGAATATTTTGTTATTTTTTAAATATATGCATTAATTTAAATGAAAATTTAGAAAATGTTAAATATTCTGATTTATATGATGAAGGTGATGTAAATGCTATAATTGAAAAAATTAAATTGTGGCATGATGTTTATACACAAAATTCTATTATATATTTCGATAAAAAAAAACATAATCATAATATTGGACATATTCTTGAATTATATAATAAATTTTTTAATAATTTATTATATAATATACTTATAAATCCTAAGTTAGATATTAAAATTAATGATTCTACAACATTATCTAAGATAAATAACGAACAAGAAAGAAACAAAAACGCTCTACAGTTCAAAGAAGAATACGAGGATAAGAAGAAGGGAAAGGATATGATTACCGATTTTTTATCAATATTGGAAAATAATATAAAAAGGGCATCAAAGAATTCTGCTGATTATAGTAATGCTATAGAGCTATATAATATATACAAAAGTGTTTGTGCTTATAAAGATGATAAATTAGAAAATTTAGAAGTGCTATTAGCAAATGCTATAAAATCGAATGAACATAATAAAATATTGAAAGAATACAACGAAGCAGTAAAATTATCAAATGAAGCTGCAAAAATAGCAGCAGAAGAAGTATCCAAAAATATCTTATTATTAATAACAAAGAATAATTTTAATAAGGTATTTAATTCTTTACAAGAAGAAGAAAAAAAAGAAGCAGAAGCAGAAAGACTACGAAAAGAAGCAGAAGAAGCAGAAGCAGAAAGACTACGAAAAGAAGCAGAAGAAGCAGAAGAAGCAGAAAGACGACGAAAAGAAGCAGAAGAAGCAGAGAGACTACGAAAAGAAGCAGAAGAAGCAGAAAGACTACGAAAAGCAGAAGAAGAAAGAGAGCGACAACAACGAGAAGCAGAAGAAAAAAGACGACGAGAAGCAGAAGAAGCAGAGATACTACGAAAAGCAGAAGAAGAAGCACTACGAAAAGAACAAGACGCAGAAGAACAAAGACAACGAGAACAAAAAATAGCAGCTGAAAAAGAAAAACAAGAGCAAGAAGAAAGAGAAAGCGTGCTCTTTCTTTTTAAAAATAATTTAGTGACTGTATTTTATTCTTTACAAATACAAGAAGAACAAGAAGAAAGAAAGAGTGCGCACTATCTTTTTAAAAATAATTTAGCGGCCGTATTTTATTCTTTACAAATACAAGAAGAACAAGAAGAAAGAGACCATATGCTTTCTCTTTTTAAAAATAATTTAATTACTGTCTTTTATTCTTTACAAAAAAAAGAAGAACAAGAAGAAATAAACCGTACGCTTTCTCTTTATAAAAATAATTTAATAGGTGTTTTTAATTCTTTACAAGAACAGCAAAAATCTGTAGGAATACCTGTAGAAATAAGAAAAGATATAGATATAGAAGGTAAAGATGAGGGTGAAAAGCTATATTCTTTTAAATCTATACCTTATACTGATATTACCGATACAACTATACAGTATAAAAACACAAACGTTTCTCACAATATTAAGTATGATTCTCTTTTAAACAGTTATAATTATTTAATTTATGTAGACGGGAATGATAATATAAATGTATTTCAAATTAATAGATATTATAATTTAAAACATATATTATATGTAATATATAATGCTTTCGAAGATATCATAATAATTTCTAAAAAAAATACACACAAAGAAGAGAGTAATACATTATATCAATATACAAATACTAATTTAATTTTTGTTTACAAAATAAACAAAGGATTTAGAAATTTTGCGAGTATAAGAGAATTACCAAACTTTACAAACCTAATATTAGATGATAAAAATACATTAAATATTACATTTAGCGATTGGAATCTTATAAAAGAAGTTATTGACAAAGACAAGAGCATAAATAAGCCATTAAAACAATCAAATGCCCTTGCTGTAAAAGCAGCAGCAAAAGAAACAACAGCAAAAGAAACAACAGCAAAAGCAGCAAAAGCAACAACAGCAAAAGCAACAACAGCAAAAGCAACAACAGCAAAAGCAGCAACAACAGCAAAAGCAACAACAGCAAAAGCAGCAACAACAGCAAAAGCAACAACAGCAAAAGCAGCAGCAAAAGCAGCAAAAGCACAGCAAAAAACATTAGTACCTTCAAAACAAGCACCGTTAATAGCACCACCAGAAGCTTCGCCACAATTAAGAGCAGCATTAGATTTTTTAAATTTATTTCATAGTTCGCAAACCACAGCATCTGTGATACCGATAACTTTTCAACAGAAAGCGTATACGACGGCTGCGACAGCATTAACAACAATAGCATCCAAAGCATCATCAGTTATGTCAACGGTGAAAGATAAAGTATCCGCAGTATCCGCAGCATCCGCAGCATCTCCAGCATCTCCAGCATCTCCAGCATCCGCAGCATCCGCAGCATCTCCAGCATCTCCAGCATCTCCAGCATCTCCAGCATCTCCAGCATCTCCAGCATCTGTAGCGCCGCTAATAGCAATACAACAAGTACCGTTAATAGCACCACAAGGAGCTTCACCACAATTAAAAGCATCGTTATATTTTTTAAATTTATTTCATAATTTACACACACATAAATCACTTACAGAATCACTTACTTCATTGCAAAAAACATCAACAAAAGATCCTACAGAAGAGCGTGCAGAAGAGCGTGCAGAAGAGCGTGCAGAAGAGCAAGAATCGCGGACTTCTTCTTTGCCGCAATCTTCACAATCACCGCAAACACAAGCATCTTTTAATGCTGCATTGGAAGTTATAAAATTATTTCATAGTTCATTGCAATCACCACAACAACCACAACAACAACCGCAACAACAACAACCACAACAACAACCGCAACCGCAACCGCAACCACAACCACCACAGGTACGAGGCGAAATCGCAGAAAAAACAACAATATCATCAACACGAGGAGCACAGCCGCAAACAGTATTACAACAAGCTCATCTAATAGCACCAAATGGAGCTTCGCAGCAATTAGTAGCTACTTTTGGTTTTTTAAATTTATTTCATAAATTACATACTCAAAAATCACTTGATTTATTACAAAATGCATCTCGACCTCGAACATCGCCTCGATCATCGCCTCAATCTATACCTCAGCCTCCACCTTCGTCTCAACAACAACCTCCACAGCAAGTAAAAACAGAAGAGGAAATAAAAGATGCATCTTTTAATGCTGCATTGGGAGTTCTAAAATTATTTCATAGTTCACAACAATCACCACAAACAACATCTCAACTTCAATCATCGCCTCAAGATTCACCTCAATCTATACCTCAGCCTCCACCTCCGTCTCAACAACAACCTCCACAGCAAGTAAAAACAGAAGAGGAAATAAAAGATGCATCTTTTAATGCTGCATTGGGAGTTCTAAAATTATTTCATAGTTCACAACAATCACAACAAACAGAACTTCTATCTCCATTAAATTTAGACGAAAAAATACAAAAAGAACAATCTAATGAAAAAGTAAAACAACAAACAGAAGCACAAATAGTACAACAAGCGCCATTAATAGCACCAACGGAAGCTTCGCTGCAATTAAAAGCTACTTTTAATTTTTTAAATTTATTTCATAATTTACTGACTCCAAAATTACTTGCTTCCTCGCTAACATCAAATGTAGAAACACAGCCAGCAGCACAAGAAACAGAAACAGAAGTCGCACAAAAAACAGAAACAGAAGTCGCGCAAAAAACAGAAACAGAAGAAGCACAAAAAACAGAAGCAAAAGAAGCACAAATAGTACAACAAGCGCCATTAATAGCGCCAAAGGGAGCTTCACTGCAATTAATAGCTACTTTTAATTTTTTAAATTTATTTCATAATTTACTGACTCCAAAATTACTTGCTTCCTCACTAATATCAAATGTAGAAACACAGCCAGTAGCACAGCCAGTAGCACAGCCAGTAGCACAGCCAGTAGCACAGCCAGAAGCACAGCCAGAAGCACAAAAAACAGAAGCACAAAAAACAGAAGCACGGGCACAAATAGTACAACAAGCGCCATTAATAGCGCCAAAGGGAGCTTCACCGCAATTAATAGCTACTTTTAAATTTTTAAATTTAGTTAATAATTTACATACAAAAGCATCACCTCAACCTATTTCTGGGGAATACCAAGATGATAATTACAAAATTTTATACGAAGATGGCTTAACAAATGAAAAATTATTAAAATTAATATATTTAAATTTTGATAATTTTGATAAAATAGTTCCACATTTGAAAAAGTTTGATTCTTATTCAATAAATTTTTTGGGTAAAACAACAGGAAAAGTATATCCTGAAAATAATAATGATGAAAATATATGTGTCCGTTCATCTCATTTTACTTATGGCACATATATTATGTTAAAAAAGTTTGGTGGATATTTTTCTCAATTAATTCAAGTTTTATATTTTTGCGCACAATATTTAAAAGAAAAAAGTATAAATTTTGAATTAATTGAGAAAAATATAATTATAAATGAAGATATGCATTTATATTTGTTAAAATATGTAATATTACCAACAACTTGTATTAAAAATAAAATTGAGCCTTTCTACATATATAATTTAAATATGGAAATTTCTAATAGTTTTATTAGTCATATAAGATCAGGAAATACTTCAAGATCACATTTTTTTATATCATCTGTAATTGATAATAGTAATAAACGACGTTCTACTAGCAATAAAACATTATATTTACAAAGAAGCATTTTATCCAAAAATACTACAATAAATCAATTAATAGCGTGTAATAAATATCACAATATGGAGAAATATTTTGAATTACATTTAATAACAAAAATATATATTAAATTAAATAGTACAAACAAAGCATACTATGAAGTCGATGAGGATGATGATTGTGTTTTTTGCCCGTATATTTACAAAGATAATATAAGTAAAATAGTTATTATTAATGGTGAGAAAGAAGAAGAATATACATTAGATGAACTGGATGATATTTTTAAAGATCTATATAAAAGTGATGCTTTAAAATAAGTTTAATAATAATTGAAGAAATAAGAAGTCATACTATTTAACACATACCACATTGTATATCATTATTCACATTTCTTTTTGGTCGGTATAATAAATTATATTATTTACATTTGCATTTTACACATTAAATAGTGTAAATATTAAAATAATTTATTTATAACTATATAAATAGATATAATATAAAATGAGTAATCAAATTACATCTATTTCATTAGTAAAAGACAAGTCATTGAGTAATGATGTTTTTCCGCAGAAAAACGGAGATAGATTTCATACAACATTTGCGACTAATGTAATACAGGATATATTTGAAAAAGACGATAAATGCATATTAACATTATTAAAAGATAAAACATACTCTCTGTCTATAAAATTAAAAGTTAATTCGAATACGGTTAATAGTTTTAAAGATTTTTTTGGTAATAATATATATATATTTGATAAAAATAAAGATTGTTTTACATTAATAGATGAATATGATAATTTCAAAGTATCGCATATACTAATTATAGGAACCGTTGATAAGTCGAATGAAGATGTTTCATTTGAATTTGGTAATATTACTAAGAAATTTTTAATAATAGATGATAATGTAAATGGTAATACTTCTAAATACACAAATGTAACTGTAGAAGAATATTTAAATCTATATTATATAGAGCATTTCTCATTGAATATTATAGAGTTTTATGAGTTATATAATAACTATATAAAAAATACAGAAGGAGTAGGACAAGGAGAAGGAGGACAAAGAGGACAAGGAGGAGAAGAAGGACAAGGAGGAGAAGAAGGACAAGGAGGAGTAGAAGGAGAAGGAGTAAAAGGAGGACAAGGAGGAGAAGAAGGAGAAGGAGGACAAGGAGGAGTAGAAGGAGGAGGAGGACAAGGAGGAGGTGGTGGTACTGAAATGACCGGTAAGAAAAAAACAGTTAAGAAGATCAAAAAAACAAAAAATAAGGTTGCTTAAAATGGTAAAATAATTTAATATAAGTGTTTATATAAGTACTACTTAAATAGGATGGATATATAAAAGCACACTATAATCTAAGTATTTTTCCCTTGAATATATAGATTGGGTTTATAGAAGATTCCGCAATAAGATAGATATTATGTTTAATCCGCTTGTATTAGATGATACTATAACATAACTTCGTGACTTCGTGACTTCGTAACTTCGTGACTTCGTGACTTCGTAACTTCGTAACTTCGTGACTTCGTGACTTCGTGACTTCGTAACATCATAACTTCGTGACTTCGTGACTTCGTAACATCATAACTTCGTGACTTCGTTACTTCGTGACTTCGTTAAGCGATAATATATAAAACTTATATAACAACATATATTTAATTATTTTTTTTATTATTTATATAGTATAGTAGAAAGATGTTAAAAGCAAAACAAATGCCAAAAAAAAAACAAACTAAACAAACTAAAAAGCCTGTAAAAAATGATGGAAAAATCACAAAAAAAAAATATATTAAGACAAAAATTATAGGCGGTGGGAAAATGATTCAAATGTTAACATTAAAAGAAAAATTAGGGTATCTTAAGGATTGTTTGGATAAAAGTGTAGAAGCTACAAATATTTATTTACCTGAATATTTTAAAATTTTTAAAGTTTTTGATAATGAACAACTATCCTTTAATGAAACTACTTTTTTTAAAAAAGTAGGCCCCCTAAAGGAAGAGCAAAAAAATTATGCTATTCTAACAAGATTTATATTATTATGTTTATATGACCACGATGACTACAATAGTTATACTTTATTAAAAGAATATTACATTTCACTATATTCTACAAATAGTATAACGCAAAATATACCTATATTTGAAACTTTAAAAATAAGTGAAGAAAAAAAAACTGAATTACTTGAAAAAGCAGCTAAATATTATATTAATTATAAAGAAAAATTAGATAATTTTATAAATAAAATTATTTCTTTAGCTACTGGTGATGGCGTTGATACAAGAGCTTCACCATCAGCTTTATTGCCGGAAACTGGTGAATCTGATGGTGAAGCTCTTGTATCAACATCAGCTTCATCGGCTTCATCAGCTTCACCATCAGCTTTATTGCCGGAAACTGGTGAATCTGATGGTGAAGCTCTTGTATCAACATCAGCTTCATCACCAGCTTCATCGCCAGCTTTATTGCCAGAAACTGGTGAATCTGATGGTGAAGCTGTTCGAGAGAGTGCTGCTCTTGAAGTTACTGAATTTAATGAAAAAAACGGTCGTCAATTTAGTGCCGATCGTCAATTTAGTGCCGATCGTCAATTTAGTGCCGATCGTCAATTTAGTGCCGATCCTCAATTTATTAGTTCAGGTCGTAAATTTGGTGGTGCACAGGATCAGAAAGCAGGAAGTGAAGAAAAATTTTTTGAAACCAGTATGTTTGAAATTTATAGTGATGGAATAGTATTATTAACTATTGATGATCAAAATGATACTCATACTTTAAAAGTTTTTCCAAGGTTAGATACTTTAGATTCTAAGCAACACCATTATTTTGCAGAAAAAGACGCGATTATAGATTTTTTTATTACTAAAAAAGAATTTTTAATTATTAGAAGATATAAAGACGACCTTACTAATAAAGATTATTTATACGATTGTCAGCTACAATTAATGTATAAATTAGTAAATATTTTAATAGAAAATATTAATAAATACGAAGAAGCTCTAAAAACACAATTACAAACAAATCTAAAAGATAAAAGGTTTTTACTAAAATATAAGACAAATTTATTAGATAAATTAATTGCTATTATATTTGAAAAACTTCCCGACAATGTTTCATTAGTAAAATATGGTATCATATTAAAAAGTTTAAAAGTTATTATACTTAATAATAAAGGTATTGATGGCGAATATATTGAAGGTAAATATTCTGAATATCTTACAAAACGTAATATTGAAATTTCTGATATTCAAAGTATTATAGCTTTGTCAAATGAGAATATGCCTAAATATAAATTTAGTGCTACGTGCCCGGGGCGCAAAGATTATTTTGAACATATAATAAATGTTTTATATACAAACAAAGATGGCAACACCGATGAAACAGAAAAATATACATATGATAATGTAAAAGAAGAATTAGAAATATTAATAAAATTATCTGCGAGCGCAAGCCCGGGGATTGGATTATTTGGAAAAACTTTAAATGAAGATAATTGCAGAATTAGTATTGAAAGTGTAACAAAATATAAAAGTTATCTAATTTCAGAAGCATCTATAGGAAAATTAGAATTACTTGCAGATTATAATAATAAATACATTCAAGATTCAGAAAATATTCAAGATTCAGAAAATATTCAAGATTCAGAAAATATTCAAGATCTAAATAGTAGCAAAATTCCTATAAGTAATATAGATGCCAATGAACTTAAGACAATTAAAGATGGTGCAGAAAAATATAGGGAAAAAATAAACAACTATATAAACAAAAAGCCACATTTAATCGCAAAGGATTTATATTTAGAAACTCCAGATAAAATGATTGCAATATTCAATGAGTTTAAAATAGAATATGAAAAAATATTTAAACATCGCAATTTGAAGTTATCTGAGATTAAAAGGGATAAACTTTTACTCATCAAATAATAATTAACATAGGTTATTTTCGCATTGTTATGGTCTTCTTTTTCCCCACTACAGAATATTCTATATCTACAGGAGTCTTATAAGTAAGTGTTGAGACCGAGGTCTTGTTGTTATAATTTATTTCGGCAATACAATCACAATCATCTATACTATCCTGAATTAAATCTATATGCGATACAATAACAATTGTATCAAAATATGCTAAGAGTGATTTTAGGAAGTTAGGAACGATTGATAAATTATATTTGTCAAAACTTACAAATCCCTCATCAATATAGAGCTGCTTACAAATCGCCTTATTATTTCCAAACAAACACAATCGTAATGCCAGAGATATCACGAACTGCTGGAATCCCGATGCCTGATTTATAGAAATAATCTGTTTATTATCTCCGCCGCCGCTTACGCTGCTGCTTACGCCGCCACTTCCGCTACTGCCGATATTAACATTCTTAATTAACCAATTGATATGTATCATATCTCGCGATACATTTGTTATATAATCTAATTCAAAGGGTTTTGTGATAGAATGACAGATATTTTTTAGCATCTTATTAGTATTGTGAAGTAATTTTTTAAGCACTACATTATCATAGAGATTAATGCGGAAATCCTGAAAATTAATGATAATAGTATCAAGTACTGTAAGCATATTATTTATGTTCTCTAAAATATCTCGCAATTCATTAAGACTCTTGATATTCGCGCTATTATAATTGAATATAGCAGTCTTTTCTGTTATATAATCGCGCTGTTTTATGATGGTTTTCTCGCTATCATTTATAATTTCCTTCAATTCCAAAACCCTCTCAATAATCGGCTTAACCTCGCTATAACTCTTGTATATTTCGTTATTTATATAATTCTCTTGTATCTCCTTGATTTCAAGGTATTCACGCGAATGTATTACATTTATATAGTCGTTGTATAGCTTCCATTTATTATAACTATCTACTAACGAGCGATACGCTATAATGCGTGGTTTAATATTCTTATTATAATTAGCTATATCCGTATATTCTTTCATATTTCTGTCAATCTCATTCATCCTGTTCGTATTCTCAATATATTTAATTTCCCACGCCCTATACTTTTCGTAATTTATTATGTTATCAAGGTGCTCTCTCAATTCCTTCGCTTTTTTATAATAGCTCCACACATATTTATTGATATTTTCAAGCTCTTTTGTTCCTTCGCTAATTATCCTATTATATTTCTTCTTATTCTCCATCAGTTTGTTAAGCTTTTCATTTAGCTTATCACGCTTCTCTTTGTATTTAAAGTATTCACACCATTCTTGTAATATATCATATCTATCTTTCATATTTTTATATGTTTCCATCTTATCTATGAGTTCTTCATAATTTACATTGATATTCAATTTATTTTTAATTTTATTAATATCATTGTCATACCTGTCTATTATAATTCGCAGTTCCTTTATTCTGCTGACCCAGCTTCTTTTACAGCAATATTCACACGAAGGATTAAAATGGTATTCTTCGTTATTCTCAAAAAGCCTTAATTCCTCAGCATATTTCAATCTATCTTCTTCTGTTTCTCTCAGTTCCTTCATTATATCTTTGTATTTCTCAACAGATTCCTCATTCTCTTTTAAAAACCCGTCAATATAATTGTAATCTATTTTTTCAATTTCTCCCATAACTTCATCAGCATTCTCGCAATTAATCTCACAGCTCGCTGGCGGCATCGATACATTTTGTATATTTTCTTGTTCCTTAAAGCATTTATCAAATAGGGCTTCATTGTTTTTTAACCGGTTATTATAATCATCTACCTTATTTTTAATATTCTCCTTGTCTTCAAGGCATTTATTATAACATTCAAGCGATAAATCTTCAATCGCACCGGATTTAATGTTCAAATTTAAGCATCCTGTTGTTTCTATGATCTCATCCATATATTCAAGGCTTCCAAATATTTTCTTGATATTGTTTAAACATTCCTTCCTCGCCTTGATAGGCTTATCAATCTTGGTTGCCTTATTAGGCTTTTCGGCTATTAAAGATTTTGCTAAAATCTCCAAGTCATCATATTCATTCTTTAGATTCTCAAGACATTCAATAACATCATTCTCATCATTTGTATTATACTTGCTATTATTATCATCAAATATATCAAAATATTCATTTAGATATTTATGCTCATTATTTATTATAGATATATCGCACGGCTTAGTAATCTCTATAATCTCTTTATTATCACAGTAGGCTTCGAGAGATACTTTGCTAAGCTCTATAATATTTTTGCCTTTCAATATAAACTCTAATTCAGCAAGTCTTTTAACCTTGATGTCATAGATATCTTGTGATACCAACTTTTCTAAATTAATTTTATTTTTCAAGGCTTCATATTTATAACAGGCATTTGTGCTCAACTCAATATTTCTATTACTCAATATGCTATTCTTGTTATTATATTCTTCTACAAGAACGCTATTGGAATTTTTAAGAATTTCTAAATCTTTTTTCATCTGTTCAATCTTTTCTTCGTGATTCTCGGTATAATTTGAGGTTAAGAGTAATTTTTCATAGACATCTTTCTTACTCTCAATATACTTTTGTAATCCCTTGTATTTGTTTATTGTCTTATTGAAAACATTATAAAGATTATAAATATACTCAATATTAAATGATTTGTCTATCAATTCAAGTGTAGATTTAAAATCCATTTTCAATATATCACAATCTATATTTTGCGTAATCATAGAAGTAGCTAAGAAATCCTCAATACTCCCGAACAATATTGCTATCTCATTATTACACGCTGTATCTTTCTTAATTATCTCAACCTTTCCGGTATGAGCTATTTTTTTATATATAATAGTATTGCTAACGAGCAATTTATTACCAGCATTCTTTCTTGTATAATTTCTAACAATTCTATAAGTATCTATTACTTCTATTGCGTCACTTGCGTCACTTGCGTCACTTTTAGAATCTCTTAAAATATCTATATCTATTATAGTATATCCTTTGCTTTTATTGTGATTTACGACACCGCTCGTCAATGGGCTTTTTTTTGTGTTTTCTCCCCAAATCGCCAAGAGCAATATATCATAAATAGCAGATTTCCCGGTTCCATTTTGTCCCTTAACCATAAATATCTTGCTATCTAAATCAGTCATATTTAACCAGTTTTTATTTTCATAACATAACAATCCTTCCCATTCAAGATATCTTATTTTATAGAGTGATTTAGGTGTTATCGCGGTATCATCAGTAATATTACAGGTATTTATTACAGCTATAAGCTCTTTATTTATTTTCAAACATTCTTCGCGCAATTCTTCAGGATAATTGTCGACATCTATCAATAATAATTCTTTATTTTTAATAATATTATTGAGCAACAATAAATTTTCAGAAGTTAGCAAGGGTTTAAAATAGTTTATAAGAGCATCATTGTTGATAATTTCTTCATAACACGATGAAGATATATCTGTATCTTTAGTACAAGAGATATTATGTGATTGATTATGAGCAAAGTTATTTAAATTGTCTATTTTTTCTGTAATTACATATTTAATATTGTATTTTTCCAAGATGCTCTTGAGATTAAAGATATTAATATTAGAGAACCTTTTAATATCTAAGTTTTTAGGAATTATATCTATATTGTCTCTTATATAATCTTCAAGTCTTCTTTCATATTTTCCATTAATCCTTATCATAATATCTTTGTTCGCTGTGTTAGCTGCGCTAGCTGCGCTATCGTCATTTTCTCTAATATTAATAAAGCCTTTGTCATTATATACATTTACCTTTTTAATATCTTTGTTATATAAGTCCCATATGAGATAGCCGTGATTTACTATGTCTTCTCCAAAATTCTGTTGAATTAAACTTCCGGCATATCCACAAATAGTTTTGTTTTTATAAGAGAACACTTGTCTTTTATGGATGTCTCCTAATAGTACATAATCAAAATCGCTCACCCATTCTAAGGGATAAGGGTTAAAAGTGTCTTCTACTGTTTTCCCATTATATAGTTTAGCGGCAGCGAAAGAACCGTGAAATAGAGCTAGTTTATATCTGACATTACCATATATAGTAGGAAATGGTGGCAAATCTTGTAATCTCCCACTATTTCTATAATTATCCAAAGTTTCATCTATGCTAACAAAAGATATGCCTATATCATCTATGATAAAAGAGGTCGTAGTATTTAATACGAATACATTAGGAATGGCAAAAGTAGTAGAATAAACGAGCGAAGGCTTATTGATATCACTTTGATCATAATCGTGATTACCTGAAATAATATAAGTTCTGCCTACATCAGACAACGCCTGGATAAACTTGCGATACATTATGAGACCATAATTACCAATTACACTTTTATTGTGAAAAATATCTCCCGTAATGACTATAATAAAGTTATCAAAGAAAAGCTCTAAGACTTCAATTTGTTTTTTAATAGATGCTATGGTATTCTTGAACACTTCTTTATACTCTTCGTATCGCGAGTAAGTATTATCACCATTCCGTATATGTAAATCAGATAAATGAAATATATGTGTTAGTACCATATTTTAATGATATTCGGATATACAAGTATGTATATATTCTCGTATATCAATTTTTATATTTAAAAATAAAAAGCATATAAGCTCTATTGATAGACTTATACTTGCTATTGTCAATAGCTGTAAAAAGAAGTATAAATTATAAAATATAAAATATAAACTATATGTAAGAAAAGGTGTTATTTTATGGCCAATAGTAAACAGAAACAACCAATATTAGATGAAAAAATAACAAAAGAATTAGAAATAGTTAAGGATCATTTTAAAAAATTAATACTTAATATTAGTAAAAATAACAAGACTAATACAGAATATTCTTTTAATACCGAAGATATAAATTGTTTTGTAATTGATAATATAGGATTAATATTATCAATTGCTAATAAATTTTTGCATTTAGATACTGAAAAGCATCCGCATATATTAAAAAAAAAAGGAGGCAGGGATGTTGAGTTGTTATTAGAAAATGAAGCAACTCATAATAGCATAGGTATTGTAGGGAAATCAGCGACAGCATCGGTGACTAGAACAGGTAAGGAATCATCAGCAAGTAAATTAGTGAGATCAGATAAGGAATCAGTGACTAGAACAGGTAAGGAATCAGTGACTAGAACAGGTAAGGAATCATCAGCAAGTAAATTAGTGAGATCAGATAAGGAATTAGCGAGTAAATCAGTTAAGATATATAAAGACGATAATATTCAAGAAGTAATATTAACTAAAGAAGAGGTTGTGGAAAAACAAAAGCTATATGAGATTTTTAGAGAAAATTGTAAAATACATTTTAACAGTGATTATACACAGTATTACAATGCTACTATATTCTATCGCAAACTGCTTTATAAAAATTTTGTAGAAAACCTTAACAATTTATTATATTTTTACATTAATTATAAATTAGAACAACAAAATGAGCAGAGCGGTAGCATAAAGAATGGTGGAAATAAGCAAAAAGGCGGTTTAACTTTACCTTTGTGTAAGGAAGGCAGTGATTATAATCGTTATTTAGGACCTATTAAAAATGCAGATAAGAACACATATCCTAATTTTATTACTGAACTACATAATGATATGAAAGCTTTTTTAGGTAGTAAATTAACAATAGAGTCTGTCGAAGAATTTTCCAGTATTTTTCAATCAGATTTATCCAAAGATCTAAAAGATGGAGAGCGTGCAAGAATTGATTTAACTACAATATGTTTATCACATTTACCAAAATATTTAAAAATGAGCGAGCAGGAGTTTACAGACTTACTTAGTAATCCAGCAGCTATAATAACTGGTAAAGATTTTTTAAAACCCGATAATTATAGACTTGTTGTAAATACATATTCAATTCATGATACTACCCCTTCAGGCTTAAAAGCACAGATTGAATCTTGGCGTTCAGATGGTAAATTGATTATAATACCTAATATTAGCGGCCGTCTGGATTCAGCAGAACACTCTAACGGTGGTATATACGACGCCTATGATATAGTTAAACATTCTAATGTATTCAAAGAACAATTAAACCATATTATTAACCCTGCTATAAAAGCATTAAAAAACTTTTATATTTCCCTCAAGGAAATTGATATAAAAATAGAAATAAACGATAATAATGAAATTGTATTAATTGTTAACAGAGAAGGTGAACAATCAAATAATGGTATTGAAGTAAAATTTGGTGCAAATGGGATATCTACGGTTTCTGGTGTTGTAAATCGATTATTAAAGGATGATTTAGATGATTTATTGAAATATTTAGAAGATAATGGCTTTAGTGAACAAGAGGCTACGGATATATCTCTGTTTATTAAACATATGGGAGATTCTCTGCAATTTATACAAGCGTTGTATCATAATACTGAATTTGATGATGATGATCTAAAAAATAAACAGATAAATTGTAATAAATTTATAAATGATAAAGGCCAAGAAATAACAATAGAAACACAAAACGATACTGCATTTTTAACTTGCGATAGATCTGCATTTAAAGCAGCGAAGGCTTTAAATTGTAACGTAGTTATAGGCGTAGGAGATACAAAATGCAACAGTGAACCATATGATAAAATATATTGGAGAGTAGTTCCTTTAATTGTTGGATTAACAAGAATACAGGCTTTGAAAAAGTTCTTTAAATTTTGTGTTCCCTATTCCGCGTCTTCTTCTCAGGCTGCTTCTTCTCAGGCTGCTTCTTCTCAGGCTGCTTCTTCTCAGGCTGCTTCTTCTCAGGCTGCTTCTTCTCAGGCTGCTTCTTCTCAGGCTGCTTCAAGTGGAAGTTATATGAGTGATGTAGGTGGTGTGGATAATATGGGTGCTTCTGGTGGTAGCAAGGGTGCTTCTGGTGGTCGCAAGGGTGCTTCTGGTGGTCGCAAGGGTGCTTCTGGTGGTCGCAAGGGTGCTTCTGGTGGTACCTTGCCTGGTGAGGATAGTGATATGAGTACATCAGATAGTACAAATGATATAGTAGCAAATAGCTCAGGGCTATTATATAGATCTGTCATAGCTGGTAGTAAAACTAATACAACTATATATCTATGTTTTACAGACGAAAAAGGAGATATCCAAATTGATAAGACATTTTTTATTGACACATTTGATGATTTAGATTTAACAGACACGGGTACTTTGACACAAGAAAACGCCAATCACTTTCAACTAATTATAACAAAAATATTCGAGACTGCTTTGATAGAGTTAGATTCAGAAAAATATGTTAGAATGCTTAAAAAGATGGAAGAGGATATAAAAGGCGTTGAACTATATTCTTCAGAGTTTAATGTAGCATTTGAAAAAAATACGAAAACGCTGGATAGTCTATCTAAACAATTAAGTAATAGTAGAACAAGTAAAGTTGATGGGATTATCAAGACTGCAATAGCAGATTATAAAATATCTTTTGAGAACACGTTGAATCGTTTGACAGAAATTAAAAAAATGGTTGATGATTGGAGATTAAAATTATCTGTTAAGTTTAACAATAGGAAAAAAACTATTCAGGAGTTTATAGAAAAAATTAAAGTAGTGCCAGAAGATCATATAAATAGCACTATGATTTCGTGCAAAAAATCATTAGAAGTTATAGCAGGAATTATTACAAAGTTTGAAACTTTTGATGAAAAACAAAAAGAATTAACAGTAAGAAGGGTTGAAACAAGCTCCCCTATTTTTGGAAACTCTGCCGTATTAGATAAATCTAAAGATAAATCTAATGCGGAACTAATGAGCAAAGTAAGCGACGCAGTAAACACTTTTATTATTACATTAAATCTAAAAATGGAAAAATTACGCAAAGAAAAGATAGATAGTATAAAAAAGAGTTCTCAGAGTAATATAAAAAAGACTAATGAAGAAATTGATATAGAAAAAAAAAATATAACACAAATAAATAAAGAATTAGAAGAATTAAAAAAATTAAAAGAAGAATTAAAAAAAGATTTAAAATCTAAAAAGGAGGGGCTAGATTTAGATTTACAAGGTTTAAATAATAGTATTGATGAAAAAAAGAAACTTTTAACATCTAAAAAATTTTGTATTAAAAAACTTTCTAATAATCTTAAAATAGAGGAGAGAAAGGCGAGAAATGCTGAAAAGGAAGTTGCGATATCTTTTATTGATGCATTAAAAGATCTACAAATTAATATAACAGACCATACAGATAATTTAATGTATTTTTTAAAAGTTGAAAAATCTACTGTGGCTTATTTAAGAGCCAGACCATCTTTTAACAAAAATAAACGCAAAGGTGTAGATGAAGATGAAGATGAAGGTAAAGGTAAACAGTCTTTACAAGTAATACCAGAAGATGAAGATCTAGATGATATGTCCGACACACATGATGAAGCCAGTTCAGCAGCCACCGGTTCTTCTTCTAAAAAATCTAAAGTTACAACAACAGGAGGAGGAAAATTATTAAACAAAAAGGTTCGTATACATAAAGCTAAAAGTATATCACAAAAAACAATTAGTGGAGAAAAAAAGAAGAAGATAACGAAGGTAATAAAAAATAAAGAGCTATTAAGTATTAAAAAAAGTAGGGCTAAACCCACTAAAGCTATGAGGCTGGGATAGACCTATGGGTAGACCTTAGCCAACGCGGTAATCTAGGGAGTGTTAGTAGGTAGACCTTAGCCAACGTGGTAATCTATGGAGTGTTAGTAGGTAGAGAACGAATGAAGATTAAGGAAGAATTTTCATAGAGTATTTAAGATTTTCTTCTACAGAATGACCGACTGAATCTGCGATTAACTTTCTTTATCTGAAGGATGCCCCAGAGACATTGATAGTTGTTAGATACATACGACGAAGATCTAGAGCACCTATTTTTTTTCCATAAACCTTCATCATAATTTTGAAGAATTTAAGACTTAAAGCGGAGATGGAGTATTCTTTACCGAGAATGAAGCCGGATGGAGGTAATAGAGACTTAATTTCTGTAGGTATAGGGATTGAGATATTTTTTTTATTTTTAGTATAAGAGTCTTTAATATGGAGATAGTCATTATCGAAGTGGTTGCCGAGGGAGGGAGAGGAGGACATAGAGCGATAATCGTCGAGCCTTCTTGTTGGGAGTAAAGTCATTAAAAGGAAGAGTAATTTTTCGGAATTATTTTGAAGCTTAGAGGAGTTAAGGAGTAAATCTTGCTTATCAAAAGAGATGATATCATCGTGTTTAATGGAAGTATCATTTCTTCTAATAGCTTCAGCTTTTTCAATATTTCTTTTAATAGGGGCGAGAATTTTAAGGAGCTTAACGAAGCCGGGAATTTTAGTAAAAATTTTACAGATGGTAGGGATAGAACGGAGTTCATTTACCTTGATAATGTCAAGCTTATCATAAAGATATTTAAATTCATCTTGAACTAAATTTTTATCATAATCGTTGCCTTAAATAGCATTAATGATATCAGCGGAGAGGGGGTAATCCTGTCATTCGAAGATGGAAAGCTCTAAGCTTACCGGTATAAGTGATAATAGAACTTTCTTTAAGGATAGATTTTTTAGCTTTTTTAGGTTTTTTATGTAAAGGAGTAGTATCAGTATCAATAACTAAATCAGGTTTAATAAGGATACTTTGTGGTTTAATTTTGTTAGCTCTAAGATTGTTTGGCTTATTTTCTTCTTCGTTCATTATTATATATAAAAGAGGATAAAAAGAGGGAATCAATTTTTAGGAAAGCTTGGGGATGGGGAGACCGCACCCAACGCGGTTTTATTGAGAGGCTATTGATTGGGGAGACCGCCCTAACGCGGTTTTATTGAGAGGCTATTGAGATATTTATATTACCATTATGATGTATTAAAAAGAAACTAGAATTTTCTTAAAATTGAAAATTAAATTTTGAGTACATCTCTTGATTTATTTTATAATTTCTAAAAAACTTTTAAAACTTTAGAAAAAAACGAGAGATGTACTCAAAATTAAAAATGAAAAATTTAAGATATTCCTGTGTCTCAAGAACTGATAAGATAATCTAAGTATTTTATAATAAATATAGAGAAGTTATAGTCAAGGAGATAGTCGAGGATTTAGAAAAGGCAAAATAATTCTTGGCCAACTTTTTTATACTTTTTGAAAGGGCTTATTTCTGGCTATTGTCAAGGATTCAGAAAAGGCAAAAATTGCTGACTGAGCTACTCCTATGATATCTAAGATGAACCAGATATTTTATAAAAATGAAAAGAATAATTTGAGTACATCTCTTGATTTATTTTATAATTTCTAAAAAACTTTTAAAACTTTAGAAAAAACCGAGAGATGTACTCAAAATTAAAAATGAAAAATTTAAGATATTCCTGTGTCTCAAGAACTGATAAGATAATCTAAGTATTTTATAATAAATATAGAGAGGTAATAGTCAAGGAGATAGTCAAGGATTTAGAAAAGGCAAAATAATTCTTGACCAACCTTTTTATACTTTTTGAAAGGGCTTATTTCTGGCGATAGTCAAGGATTTAGAAAAGGCAAAATAATTCTTGGCCAACCTTTTTATACTTTTAATAATTTAAAATTTTTTTAATTAATAAAAAATATATAATAAAAAAAAATAACCAAGATATAATTATAATAAAGAAGGAGAGGTGCTGGCGAATGTTGAAGGAAAGTCCAAAAACATCTATGTAAAAAATAGAGTACTGTATAATATTCAACTAAAAATTATACATATAAAAATAGATACGATAGATGACGTGGGTATTGTATGGAATAGAAGATATAATAAATATAAAAAAAGATATTTAAAGTATATAATATAGGTATTATCACAACATATTGCGGTACTGTATTGTATAACGAGGAGCAGATGAGGGTGATATAGTGGTATTCAAGGGTATTGCTTGGTATCACGACGGATTTATGGAGATACGAGGGTGTTGCTTGGTATCACGGCGGATTTATGGAGATACGAGGGTGTTGCTTGGTATCACGGCGGATTTATGGAGATACGAGGGTATTGCTTGGCATCACGGCGGATTTATGGAGATACGAGGGTGTTACTTGGCATCACGGCGGATTTATGGAGATACGAGGGTATTGCTTGACATCACGGCGGATTTATGTAGATACAAGGGTGTTGCTTGGCATCACGGCGGATTTGTGGAGATACAAGGGTGTTGCTTGGCATCACGGCGGATTTATGGAGATACGAGGGTGTTGCTTGGCATCACGGCGGATTTATGTAGATACAAGGGTGTTGCTTGGCATCACGGCGGATTTATGTAGATACAAGGGTGTTGCTTGGCATCACGGCGGATTTATGTAGATGGCATCACGGCATCAACGGTACTATGTCATCACGGCGTATATAATTTATAAATTATATACGCCGTGATGACATAGTACCGTTGATGCCGTGA
>JACCEA010486476.1_pt1 | contig 34869 bp, 21 predicted proteins | sample 7449851 | NCBI WGS metagenome assembly JACCEA01 (sample SAMN15323453, study PRJNA562643) | freshwater metagenome | isolation source: river surface water | place: USA:Blue River Watershed | collected 2017-08-18 | reverse complement strand
TTGGCAATGCGCTTGCGTGAGCCGCCGTCTAAGGGCTTCCCTAGAAGCACGAGACCAACCGATTTATGATTGGCGTCCAGCCAACCATCGGCAAGCGTTAGCGTAGTCAAGAAATAGGTTGGTCTCGTGCTGAGCGAGACGGCGGCTGGTGAATTGATTGTGAGAACGCAGCGTCCAGCTAGTGAAACAACCAAGAGGGCATAGCCCTGCATGGAAAGCTCCCTAGAGCTTGATAATGCTGTATTTGCTGGGTGAGTATGTTCAAGGAACACCCAAGCAATCTGACTTAAGTCAGACTCAATATGTGCAAAACACATATTACGATTACATATTAACTAGCTATTTGACTGATTAGATTGTATGTTATTCATAATGAATCACCAATATAAGAGCAAATAAAGTTAATTAAGCAACGGCTAAATTTGATGATGAATTAACATCATTCAATACTTGGTCTAACAAGCATACTCTAGTTAAAACCTCATGGCGATAGATGTAATCAAACCAGCCAATGTATGGCGAACTTTTTGATTGATGCGTCCTGTGTAGGGCAATACAAGCTAACTCATCTGGATTAAGTGGGGCTTTAGTTTTTGGGTTTAGTTTACGCAAATAACAACTTTCCAGATAGTTAGCGAGTTCGCGCTTTTGCTTGTTTGATTCTGGGATAATGTATTCGGCTGCTGGGTGCTTGCCGCTAACAATTGGTTTAGCAACGCCACTAACTAGAAAATCTTTAGTTGGTGTCATCACCGCTTTATAACCGCTCGCTATGGAATGTTTGATCATGCGGATAATGTCGTAACCAGAGTTTTTATGTCCAGCCAAACTCTCAAGTGTTAGATTTATTTGTTGACTAGTTACCGATGAACCAGACTCAGATTTATATTTGGCAAATTCTGAAATCGCAGAAATCTCAGGCTCAGTAAAATTGCAGTTGAGTTTTTGGATGTGTTCTAACCAAACTCCAATAATCCCCAAGTCGCAGTTTGAATTATTCACTTGGGGGATATAGGGGGTATTAGTTATTTCCTTATTACTACCTTTCTCTTTATTAGTATAGCTACGGTTTTTACGTAGTTGCTGGTTAACCGTATACGGTTTATCCGTAGTAGGTGTTATTACCACCTCCGCATTTTGCGGAGTAGGTCTAACTGGTTCAAAATTTAGCACATAGTCAAAATATCCTGATGGTTTGCCATTAGGGTTTAACTTAGCTTGACGAGTGATCCAACCAGAATCTAATAGTTCTTTCCAATAGTTTGCAATTGTTTCTGCGCGCTTGATATCTAGTTTATTTTGAATATCACGATTGTTAAATTGCCAGTCATCTGGTCTGGTACTCATGTATGAAAATACACGATGTGCACCAGCTGATATCGATGTATCAGTAATTATGGCGTTGGGGATTTGTGTAAAGCATTTACGTATAGAGTTTATGATCTTGGTCATAATTATTCATCCTTTTAAGTTAAATTTAAGAATGAATATGTAAACAGGTATTAGTGATATTAGGCTACCATGTGGTAGCTTCTATGGTCAAAATAGATTTAGATTATTGATTGCATTTTGTCCATTTTCAGGTGAGAACTTTGCGTATCGTAAAGTCATTTTGATGTCAGAGTGATTCATTAGCTTTTGAATGGTAAATATGGGTGTTTCAGCTTTTGCCAATTGAGTTGCAAAAGTATGCCGTAAGGTATGAACGACAGCCCTATTTTTTGAATCACTTGGTTCTAGCCCTTTATTGAATAATTCATTAAAAAGCTTCTGCAGGTTATTTTGAATATAGTCTTTTGAAACTTGTTTATCTTTGGTGTAACTAAAAATATATGAGTTAGGTGATAATCCTTTAACAAATTTTTGTAGTTCCTCTTGCATGTCCTGCTTGAAGAAACCTGTATACGTTGCATTATTTTTACCAGCTGCACGTCCCTTAAAATCAATTAAAGAAATAGTTCTATCTGAGAAATTTATATCTTTTAATTTAATTGCTCGCATCGTTTCTAATCTTCCACCAGTGGATAGAGATAATTTGACAAAGATAGATAAAATAATTTGATGCTGTACTTTCTCTAAAATTAATTTGATTTCGTCTTGATTAAAGTATCGTTCTCTTTGATTATCTAAACCAGTTAATTTTTTTATTTTAGGGCATGATTTAATTAGGCCTTGTTCAATTGCAAAGTTTAAAATAGAAAATAATAGTGTCAATATGTTATTTACTGTTTTAGGCGCTAACTCTTTTAATTTGCAGTTTTTTAATTTCTCAATATCTAAAGCCGTTATTGAGTTGATCTCATATTTAAAAAATTGTGCTAAGTGATTTCTTAGTATAGATTTATCATTTTTTATATTTTTCTGATCTTTTTGATTTAGATCTTTTTCAACTCTATAGTTGAAGTATCGATCTGATAAGCTTTCAAAATTTAAAATTTCCTTTTTCTGTTTGTTTAATAAAATGTTTGGTACTTCTCCGATCCTTAAGGCTACAACTAAGGCATCACGTTTATGTTTCGCAAATAGTTCATTAACACCTTCGTTTTTAGTACCTATTTTTATGCGTTTTCTTTTTGGCTTACCATTTGTATCTAGGTCTGTTTGATCATGGTATCCTATGTAATAAACAATATCACCATTTTGTTTATGGTATAGTTGAACAGCCGAACCGTATTTGATAGAATTAGAAAATTTGCCTACATTTTTGTTTTGAACCATCATATTACCTTTTAAAATTGTCCGTTATTTGCCCGATAGTTTTGTAAACTATGACAATATATTAGCAGAGAATAATAGGGTCTCATGTAGGTAAGGTATTGATTTTGAATGATATTGTAAGAATTTGCAAGATGTTGTAAGTTATTGTAGTATATAAAAACCAAACTCATAACCCGAAGGTCGTTGGTTCAAATCCAGCCCCCGCAACCAATTCAAATCAATATTCTTCACAATTTCAACACGTTATATAAATCAACTTTTATTTTATTATTTATATTCAAGTTTTAACAGATCCATTATTTCCAATTCTATTGTTTTCCAAACTTGTATCAATATCAAGTAAATCATACTAAAGAGTTCGTTATTCTAAATTTGTTTTTAGGTTACATCTGCGCTTCTTTATACGAAATTAAATTTATTAGTTTCTCATCATCTTATTTATTTTCTCTCTTCAGCTTCAGCTTTTTGAGTTATATGCACTACGATGATTTTTGTCTAATCATAAAAAACCTCTTAGCTGGCTAGTATGAAGTGCTTTATAGATAATGGCTAATCAGAAGATCAGCTTAGTTAATCTGGTTATCACTATTTATTTCGTCTATTTTGTGTTGAACTAAGTATTTTTGTGGAATAAGAATTTACGCAGGTGATAGTTGCTTATGTATGGAGTATTGAATTGAAATAATCCTGTATTGAGCAAGTGATATGGCGGTATGCCGTATCCATGATTATAGGCTAATTCAATTAATTTATTCTCATTAGCTCCTGCAAAATCAAATTTGGTGCAAATTACCCCAATTGATTTGACTACGGTGCCGCGGTTAATTTGATATAAATTGGCGATTTCTTTTTGTGTCATGCCAATTGCTAATAGAAATATGATTTCATTTTGGCGTACAGTTAGTTTTGGATTTTCTGGTATGTTTAATTCTGGGCTTTGTCCATAGAGTGTAAATTTGCGCGGAGTAATTATGCAACCAATTGGGTGTTGTTCCTGATCTCGCATGGTTTTAATATGCGTTATATGTAGTTCATGATTATGTGCAAACCGATTTGAAACTAGTATCCAAGTTTCGTCAAGTTCTCCTGCAAATGCTTGTCGTTTGATCTCTTCTTTTTGTTGCATAAATGCATCTGGCGCACCCCCTGCATTTTTTAATATTTCAAACAGTGATTTACCGATAACATCTGTATCAATTTTGATACCAAGTTCTTCATAGCGATTTTTACCAATCGAAATAACTCGGTCTTGCTTATCTAATGCCAGATGATTATGATCTGCTAGTAATGTATTTAATGTGAGATTGTTATCCATTTGAATTATTACCTTATTTAGCATTTAGATATTAATACAGCATTGAGCAATTTTTAAAGCATCACTGCCATCTAGTCATATTTTATCACCATCATTTTGATGGTTGTAATTTATTTACCTGCTTTGCTACACTACGCAGTTCATACATCTCATCATACTCAAAAGAAATTCAATAAATTTAACTCGGTTATTCTCAAAGTCTAAAGGAAAAATTAATAATGAAGTTTATAAAATATATTTTCACTTTATGTACTTTAGTTTTTATCTTAAGTGGTTGTGGTGGTGGCGGTAATTGTAAGGGGTGTACTTCTGCAAATAATATACCTGGCACTCCGTCTATTTCTCTACTTGCGCCAAATACTTATCCTGCTGGCATTGCTCTTACAGTATATTTGACGATTACCAATACTTCTGGGGTTAACGCAACCAATTTAAGTTACGTAGTACCACATCCAAATGAATTAGGCAACACTATTGGGGTTGATGTAGATGCAACTAATGGTGATGTTGTCTGTTCTAATTTGGCTGCTGGTGCTTCGTGTATATTTGCTGCACTGATTCCTGCTGGCTCAACTCCTGGAAGTTTTACTGTAACGGCAAGTGGTACTGCAAGCGGTAGCATGCTACATAATACGCTGGTTAAAGTCAAACTAGCAATAGGTCTTCAGGATGCATTTACTACTACTGCTCAAGTGAATATTGGTTTGGTAGATATTCCGCAGAACTCTCATAGCTTATTTGTATTTCCTGTTACACAAACGTTAAATGTTAGTCATAATGCAACTAAAACTGTAATGTTTGCTGTTTTAGTTGAAAGTGGTACACCGAAATCAATTGATTTGCAAGACGGTAATGGTACCAATATAGCGACATCAACATTATTTAGTCCTGCTCCATCTGGTGGGGCTTATGCGGTAAATGATGTGGTTACATTTAGTATTACTTATCCGATAGGGCAAAGTACGAATGAATTGGTACAGGCAGTGAGTAACATATGCAGTATTAACTGCTCAAACCAAGCGCAGGTGTTATTTGTTGAATCTGGTGCTGGTATTTTGAGCTTGGATCCAACCTATGTTGTGATGAGTGAGTCGTATGTTGCGCAGACTTATACTATAAAAAATATCGGTGAAAGTACAATAACTAATATTACTTTACCTCGATTTCCCAATGTGTTTGCTGTGGTGAATAATTGTCCAACTATCTTGGCTGTTGGAGCAAGTTGTAATTTCCGTGTAACATATACTCCGGGTTATACCTCTGGAATCGCTGATTTAAATATTAGTTATTTGAATGGTCTAAGTACATCACCTCAGACTACAGAATTTAGTATCAAGTTTGTTGCATTACCTGCGGCAGCTAGCGTTATTATTGAATCAGCCATATTAACTCCAGCGGCATCCATTGGTAATGGTGCACCCAAAAATAGTTTTTATGTTGAATCACACTCACCATCAATACAGCAATTGACACTGACGTATACTAATCAGGGTAGTCTTAATGCAAATAATTTTAGAGTAGAATCATCACTTTTATCTGCAGGCTATAGCATAAGTTCCAATAATTGCAGTAATATACAACTTGAGTCATTTAATGCTAATAACTGCACGGTGATATTCAATGTTGATACTGCAACTGCCAGAATACAGAATTTGTCATTACATAATAGTTCTATTTATGCGAGCTGGAAATCAATGAATAATGGCATAGAATCAAGCTATGAGAGTCAGTCAATTAGTTGGCACAACGCTGCAAATATTAATGAATCACAGGAAAGCGTCTATCTTGTTGTATATCCTGTTCCAATAGTAACTACTTGTTTAAGTAGTGAAAGCAATATATGTAATCAGATTGAGTCAGTAATGATTGAATCGAACTTTTATTTACGTTATGTATTAAGTGGTGGTTATCCAGGTCAAAATCTGGTTTATAAACCTACTTTGCCAGATGGTATGGAGAGTAGTGCTTCAAGTTGTAGCCTTACTAATTTAGCTGGAATGCTGGAATGCGTGATTACTGTAGATGCAGGAACGAATCCACAAATTGGTAATGTAGACTTTGGTGATCCATATGATGGTGTCTCTCCACAGCCTGGAGGTGCAGTTATTACGGTATTATCACCTGGAGTGTTGTCCATTTCAGCATTTGTTGAACCAACAATATATACTGGAGAGGCAACAACTGCAGTAGTTACGTTGTCTGGTAGCACAACTATTAACACCCCAGTTTTGGTTAATATTACTAATAATAATCCGTCAATAGTTGGTATTACTCCAGCAACATGCCTGCTTAGTTCTCTTAATAACAGTTGTACAGTTACATTAAGCGGGATGGAGAGCGGGACTGCGACATTTAGCGCATCTGTGAGTGGTTACCAGACTCAGACTTCGGCTCAGCTAATAGTTTTGGAACAGATATTTGCTTACTTTACTAATGCAGGACATAGCGGCGTTAATATCAATAGCTATACACAATGTAAAATTAATTCCCTGGGTATTATCGAGTCAGCTACCTGTTTTGCGATTACTCCAGATGGTGGCGGTGCTTTACATATTCCGATAGGTATTGTGGTAGATAATGCACGTAGTTTTACTTACATTGTGAATAGTAACCCACCATATAGTTATACTCAATGTCATGTGATTAGCGGATTTGGTATTGAGTCAAGTAGCTGCCAGACCATAGCTCCTAGTGACGCTGGTACTTTGGATGGTCCAACGTATATTGCACTGGATACGGTGAATAATTTTGTTTATATTCCCAATGGTAATGGTGCTTTTGTTACGCAATGCTCAGTTGGGGTAAATGGTATTGAATCAAACAATTGTACTCAACCTATTACAGCGAGTAGTGGTTTATTAAATGTTCCTCAAGGAGTTGCCGTAGATGAGGTTAATCATTGGATATATATTGTGGACCCAGGAAGTAATTATCTTCAATGTCCGATTAATGCTGGTGGAATTGATTCAGCAAATTGCGCTACTGTCGGTAGTGCTGCGTTTGGTGCAGTTGGGATAGCCGTAGACAGTGTAAATCGATTTGTCTACATTGGTAATGGTGATGCAACTTATACGCAATGCTCTATTACTTCTGCGGGGATTAATGTTGCTAGTTGCACTACTGGAACTCTTCCTATAGCCTTTGGACCTGCTTCTGCAGGTGTTGCGGTCAATAATGGTATAGTAACTTTTACCAATAATAGTACTCCGGCTTATGCTGGTTATATCCAATGTACTGCTGGAGTTTCAGGCATTAATTCGGCAAGCTGCGTATTCATTCAACCTACAGGAGTTGGAGCATTAAATGTGCCTTATGGTATAGCTTTTGGTAAGTAGTTGCTGATAAAGATAGGTTTTTGCCATCGGTCATTGCAAGTCTGCAAATATGATTGAATCTGCTATTAGTGGTGGTGGATTCAAGTATAAAACACTAAATGTATTTATGTCGAGTTTTCTATATAATTTGCTGTAGCTGCTGGGGCAGTGTCATTTAAGGTAAAGATTTTAGATTGTTATAAAAAGTGTTTATCTTGAGTCTTTTTAGCTGGTAGATTTATGCTTCATATCTATTAATGAGGTTATACTCGTGCTAAAATTAATATGAGTAAAGGTTTGTCTGTTTTGCCTAGTTTGGAATAGTTGAGATCACAGGCATAAAATTGATATCGTCATTGAGTTTGTGCACAACTGTACTGCTGTATTGCAGTTATTTGTAGGAATTAATTTTTCGGTGGTATTTTTGCCTCTGGTTTAATCTGTAAAATTTTGTAATTTTGGTCTGAAAGCAAGATATGCCTTCAGACCAACTATTAAACATAGTAAAAATTAAAATAATTATTGTGAGACACAATATAAAAGCTGCCTTGCATCACTGCAAGCTCTCGTGACAGCAGCTATAAAATTACCATTTGCTGACGCTCTATTGCCCATTCGTCCATTTCCAGAAGTAGAAGTCCAACCGCCACAAGTATTGCTAGGGTCTGTGGTCCAGTCCTGACTCACATTAAATCCAGTCCAAGCCACAGCAGAACTTGGCGCGCCCTGATTTACAATTGGCATTGGTGCTATCCCAGTACCATTGGTTGTAAACACTTGATTAGTAGAATTAGCCCAGTTATAACGTGTATCTGGATGCAGAACCCAATTAAAATTCTCTGTGGTTCCTCCGGTAGTACAATTTGGACTTACACATGCCTGTCTCAATACACCATTATTGGTTCCAACTAACATCGCCTTATATTCTAATCCATCATCAGGTTTGTTACTATCTGTCATACAAATATTGTCAATTTCATTCCATGATGCTCCTAAATTCCCGTTGGCTGTAGTCGCTGCAGTCGTAAAAATAGTGCATGGATTACATGGTGGTGTAAATAAAGAAAATGCTATGGATACTCCCATTGCAGCGGTAGTATTAGCACATCCAGTTAGTGCGCCAGTACTTTGATTAACATTACATTGATAGATACCGCCTGTCGATTGAACATATCCATATGGACTCATATCCGTTGCTGTAGTAAAATTGATTGAATATGGTAAATTGGTTATATTTTCAAAATCAACCTGATTACTGACTGCGGCCCCATTCACACTTAATGTCCATGAACTTCCTACTGGTCCAGTGTATCCAGTATACAAGTACCTTATACCATTAAATTTATAAATATCAAGTCCAGAATCATAGTTACCATAATTTAAAAGAACTTGTAAATCATTTTCGATTGGTTGTCCATTTGTCGTATTTAATGGAATTCGAATTAATCCAGTGGAAGAGTTTATGTCCCCATTTACGTATAAATATGGTGATCCACTTATATTGATAAAAGTAATTCCATAAATATAGGAGAAGTCCGTGCTGCTACAATCCTCAAAATCTCCATCGCTTTTAACTTTGCATGTAAATAAATCTTGATTATTTGTATCTGTGAAATAAGCATATTGAGTATTATTGATAGTTCCAAATACGATATATCCAGCCTCAATACCAGCTGCTGGAGTAGAGGCCGTAATATTGGTACAAGTATTTATATCACCAATAGCAGATAAAGTACACTTAAATATACCTCCAGCTTGATAATCGGCAACATAAAGATATTTAACTTCATCAACTACATTAAAAGTTAAATCTCTTCCTCGCACAACATTCATCGAATTTGCCTGCTGAACACAGTTGCTAATATCACCATCAGCATCAAGTGTGCATTTATAAACCCCTGTGTTATTAGAGTCTTTTCTAACCACATACGCCCATTGGGTTGCTTGTACCCAATTAATTGTTAACGGAATAGTGGATACTGTCCCTCCGGTGTATCCAAAAGTTACATTTGAACTACTAGCAGTGGTTGCACCGGAATAACTAATAGTATATGTACAACTTGCTTGAGGTGCAAGGGTCATTCCTGCAGTACACGTTGACGTATTTTCATAAAAATATGTTGGTGCACTTAATGTTGGCAAGACTAAATTAGTTGCAGAAGCAGTACCAGAATTGGTCACCGTTACTGTTCTTTGTTCATAAGTAGGATTCAAATCAACAGTGCTGGAGGATAAAACTAAATTCGCCATAGGTACAGTATAAGCACTCCAATCAGCTGCGACGTTAATGGTCTGGGCTGCTTGACCATTGTTATAACCAAATGCTAGTGTGCTTGAACCAGCAGTAACATTTTGCGTATAATCAATATACACATCATAGAAACAACTTGCTCCAACACCTAAATTACTGGTACAAGTTGTAGTCGTAGTAGATTCAGTTAATGGTGCAGTTAATGTTGGGAATGTAAAAGTAGTTGCTGCAGCCGTGCCTGTGTTAGTCAAGGTAATACGCTGTCTAGTATTACTTGTGCTTAATGAGAATGAAGTCGGTGATGCAGTGATAATGGCAAATGGTGCAGTGGATGTACCAATATACGGAATCGTTGCTGCAGTATTCGCTGCACCATTTCCATTATTATAATTAACAACATAACTACCTTGCCCAGATGTGCTGCCTACAGTATAACCGATTGTAATCAAGCAGCTTGAAAGAGGGGTCAGGGTTGAAACATTAGCACAAGAATTGTCTATAATCTTAAATGGTGCTGCAATCGTTGGAAGTTGTAGGTTTGTAATATTAGCAGTTCCAATATTCTGTAAGGTAATTACTTGTGAAGTAACACTTTCTGTCATTTGGAAATAGTTTGGCTGGATTGCAAGAATCCCAACTCCAGCTTGTGCTAAGTTGATATCTGCATCATTTGAACACGCTGTATCGTTATTGGTACCATTATTTAAAGTAGTACAAACATTGCTTAGTACTTGAACATGCTGTAGAGTCTGACCTGCTGGAATTGTAACTTTATAACTGTTAACACTATTTACAGTGTACTTTGGTGTTCCAATTGCAGTATAAGTCAATTCTTCACCTAATTCATTTACTAGTTTAAAGCTACTTAGACCAGAACTAACCTTTTTAACCAGCACTGAAACATAAGCCGTTGTTGCTTGAGTTGTAGAACCTTGAATTGTTTGATCACTTGGTAAGATGTAATATTCATTATTGGTATTTGGAATATCCACTAAACCAAGATTAGCTGTAACAGAAATACTGTCAGCTTGGGATGATTTACCACTTTGTGTAGTCTTTGCCGTTGCTGTACTATTTGGAGTAGCAGTTACTGTAAAGCTTCCTGGAGATGCATAAGCTGAAATTGTTGCAACAAAGGTACAACTTGCACCAGCTGCTATGTTTGTACAATCTCCAGAAGCACTACCAACACCTGCATTAGGTGTAATCACAACCTTGGTATAATTACCTGGCTCATTAGGGGCTGGAATCGTGTAAACTAGATTTGATGCATCAACACTAGATGTATTGGTCATAGTTAAAGATGCATCAATTGAAACTGGAAGACCCGCTGGGTATTGACTGGGTGCTTCAATGCTTAAACTTAAAGTGCCTGGACTCGGAGTTGGAGTTGGCGTACTACAATTAGTACAACTACCAGCTCCACCACATGCAGACAGTACTGCCGCACTTAGCACCGATAATGCGAAGTTGCGAAAAGTTATTTTTGTAAATAAATTCATTCTGGGTCTCTTATAATATTAATTGTTATTCTTTAATTTCAATAAAATAATAAAAATAAGGTAATTTATAAATTACCTTATTTAAAACTATATATACTTGATTAGAAATTGTACTGTGTACCAAGCGTAACTATATTGATTCCACCATTAATAGTACTACCAAATGGAATAAAAGCATAATCTTCAACACGTAAATCAAAGTGCTTACTCAAGACAAAAGATCCACCTAAACCGACTAAAGCAGTTGCATAAGTGTGATTATATTGACCTGCGCATAACCAATTTGGTGCACCAACTGCTGTACCACTCCAGCCATCAAAGCCAAGTCCAACACCTGCACGACCATATAAAGAGAACACATCTGATAACGGTAATGTACCTTTAGCTGCTACGTCAAAAATGTTCGAAGTTACAGTTGCACCAAATTGACTACTTGCCAATAAATTATAACCACCCTCAAGTGCAAAACCACGGTTAAAGTTATAACCCGCATTAACTGCACCAGCCCATGAAGCAGTTGGTAAATTAACCATTGTTGCCCAGCCAGTATTTAAGTTAATGTATGCACCTGAGCCATCATAAGGTTGAGCTACTTCATCAGCAAAAGAACCAACCGCAGCAACCGCTAAACTAAGTAATAAAATAATTCTTTTCATAATACAATAAACCTTTTAATTCTAAAAATATAATTGTTACAATCTAATCGTACTAGATCTCAAAACTAACAGTGTTGATTTTACTTGATTTGATACAATAAGCGTCATCTCATTTAGACGCACTAAAGTTATGCTTTATAATGGAGTTGAAATCATAATATAATTAACACAATGATTCGTATGCTAATTTCAGCAAATACTTTGAAAATAATAGTAACAGGGGTATAAATTTTTACACCCTCTATTATCATATTAATGTTGCAAAATGTAATATGATTTATCTATTGTAGTTTATATGATGAATTGTAATGATGTAGTTGGAGCTTTGAATCTGCTAGAAAATGAGTCATCGTGCGCTTAGTTTCTAATATTGGTATCGCTAACTTGAATATAGAGATATTCATAATGTATTCTCAATTTATAAATGCCCAAAATTCAATAATTAAATTTTGAGCATTTGAAGATTATATTTGTATATTCTATGACTTTTAGCTAGAGTACGCAAATAGTGAATAGATCATTATTATTAAATTAGCTATTGTCTATTCAACGATAGATTTTAAATTATCTGTATAATCAATCACAATATCAATAACTACTGGGCCAGCTTGTGCCTGAGCTTCTTGTAGCGCTGATTTTAATTGATCTTTGGAGGTTACGGTTATACCATATGCACCAAAACTTCTTGCCATTTCGGCAAAATCAATATTATGTGTAAATTTTACAGCGCTGGTTTCAGCATACTTGTGCTCTTCTTGAATTGCAACTAAGTTATAACTATGATCTTTCCAAACCATATGAATTATTGGTAATTGGTGTTCAACTGCGGTTGCAAGTTCCATAATACACATTAGCACGCCACCATCACCCGATACAGAATAAACTTTAGCATCATTTAAATTGCGTGATTGATTACTAAATGCTGCACCAACGGCAAATGCAATTGAAACTCCAAGAGTTTGAAAGCCCATGCTATTAATAAATTGGCGCGGTTTATGGCTGACAAAGTGTTCTGAAAGCCAATATTGATGGCTACCTACATCGCTAACAAGCGTATCATCATTAGTGATAGTTTCTTGAATTGTCGCTATTACTTCCAAAGGATGTACCATACTGGCTTGTGGAGGAGTAAATTCAGAGAGGCGTTGCTTAAGCTGTTGACGAATTTGTTGTTGTAATGCCTGTGATTCAATACTTGGTGAATAGGTTAATCCATCAGCCAATGCGGTTAAATTATGAGAAATATTTCCTAGCAATTGAAGGTTAGGGCGGTAGCCTTGAGCAATAACTGGATTATAATCAGCAATATGAATTAATTTTTTATCAGTAGGATTCCACTTGATTGGATCAAGCTCAGCAATATTGTAACCAATTGCAATTAGCAAATCAGCTTGTTTAATTATTTCATTACAAGGCTGATTTTGAAATGCTCCTAAACGTCCCATAAAGTGTGGTAAATGTTGTGGTTTAAGCATTCCACCACCTTCAAACGAACTAAGTACTGGAATTTTACTGTTGTTAATCAGTGTTTCTAAACTTTCTGCCACCGCAATACTGGCAGCATCCGCACCAACAATAATTAATGGTGATTTTGCCGCTTTAATTAATTCTTGAGCGGTACGTATATCTTCATTTTGTGCAATTGACACTGGTTGTTTTTGTGGCATTGATGCTATAAGAGTTGTGGGTTGAGCTAATAAGTCTGCAGCAAAGGATAAGTGAACTGCACCAGTCTCGCCTGTGATAGCTTTATTAAATGCTAAGTCCCACGTTCCAGAAACTGTATCAGGGTTAGTTACTTCTTTACTGTAACGAGTAACTGGTAAAAATAAGTCTTCAGCATTAATAATTTGATGTGATGGTTTAAAGGTTGTTTTGCTATCCATCTGACCACAAATTGCGATTAACGGATTATGTTCTAGTGTTGCGGTTGCCACGGCAGTTACTAAATTGGTGGCACCAGGCCCAGCTGTTACTAATACAACGGCTGGTTTTCCAGTTTTCTTAGCGTAAGCTACCGCGGCATTACCTGCCCCACTTTCTTGGCGACATAAAATCAATTTTGGTTTACGACCTGTCAATGCGGTAGTGATTGCATCAATTGATGCTCCAGGTACACAAAAAACATATTCGATACCATAATTTTCCATTTGATCTACTAAGAGTGTCGCGATATTTCTATTCATTATTTCTTCCTTTTTATTGACGTTGTTTTTCTACTTGATGAATCGCCTCACTATCACCCATTAATTCGGCGGTTGCAAATTCATCGTTATCAATTAAATCTACTTGTAAACTTTTTAGCTCTTGAATATAAGCATGACCTTTTTCTAGTTCAAAATTATAGACGTGTCCACCAACATGACGGTCTTTATCAACAAAGTGGAAATGAAAGCCAGGTACATTTAATTGCTCAAGATATTGAGGAAACCATACACCAACTAAAACTCCTTCAATGTCAGTTTTAGTAAAGGTCTTTTGTAAATCTGGCATAGTTTCGTTCATTTTACGGTAGGTACGCGGTTGGCATGCTTCACTGCGAAGTAAAATTGATTTAAATTTACCCTCAATTTTAATTGCATAAATCATATTTTTTGATGGGAAGAAATTTAATAGATATTTTTCCAGATCTTCATATTTTTTATTGTTTAAGCCAATTTCTTGATTAGGTTTAAATTTATTTACCACCGCAAATGGTGTTGACGTATCATCTGTAACAACTTCGAGATTTCCATCTACATCAGCTCGATAATAAACATTGTCACAAACAATCATCTCTCCATCAACCATATCAAATGTGCCTAAACCAAAGTCACCGTGCTCTTTTAACTCTGCAACACACACGTCCCCATCATAAACCGCATTTATCAGCGAATTGATCGTACCAGTCTGATACATTTTAGGTTTTCTTTTATGCGTCGCCATATTTTCTCTTCCTTTTATGCTTATAAAAATCCCATAATCATAGCATATTCATGTATTCAATATAACAATATAGAGCATTACCTTGGAATTAAACTTAGTGTTTTATTATGAAATTATAGCTTTGTCGTAAATTCATGTTGTCATTACTTAGTTTAGTGCGTAGAAGCAACATAATGAAGTTATTGTTGAGTGTTATTTTTATACAAATGTATTGTTATTGCATCGCAAAGTGAGAGCGCAATGGTATAATGGTTATAAGTTTAAATAATCTTATGTTAAAAGCAGAAATATTATGAAGTCTAACGAAAATAAAGATTTAAATTTTGATAAGAAGTCATCTTTTATTCAGCCAACATCGCCTTCTATGATTAAAGTTTTAATTGCTATGTCTATATCTGCAGTGGTGGCATTTTGTAGCGTGATGTTTTTTCCGAAGTTTTTGGTGCTATTTGGCATGGCATTTGATAGTGCCGGTACTAAAAGCAGTCAGTATTCATTGATGCAAATGGGGTATTTAAGAAATAAGTTTGTGGTTTATGGAGAAGATAATAAAGCTTGGCTAGATCGTAATAGGCTCGTAATTTTTAGTTCAATAGATGGTAAATTCTGGGATAAAAACTTAGTTGCTTCAGCTCCATTTGGTCATACCGGTGAAGGTTCTCGCCAATCAATGCATGGAGTATTTATTGAGTTTAACCAGCAATGTTATTTAATCGGTGCCGTGGCTTTAATTTTGGTTTCTAAATCCTGTGATAATAATTGGGAGTACATAATTCCAAATGGTTTATTGAAAAAAGATCAAAGGAGTTTGTTTGATGCACGCGGTGCGACTATTGACACAGTACACAATCAATTATATGTGTCTGGAAATGGTGGTGTTTATTCATCAAGTGATGATAATAATTGGCAACAAGAATCTTTACCTTACCCAGTAGAATCTAATCCAAAGAATTTTGAAAACCTCTATAATGGAATTGCTTTTGGAGATAATAAAATCATTACTTCTAGTAGATGGAGGCATGATGGTAAAACAGAAGGATTAATTTACACTTATGATGTAATTAAAAAACGTTGGAGTTATCAAGTTATGCCAGAACCGATTGTGAGAATTACACGAGGTGGTGATCGTTTTGTTGGAATAGCAAAAAATACTACTTTTGTATTAGAGGATAAATTAGGCATATGGAAACAAAGTTCTATATTAGAGGGTGCGCCATTAGATTTATTATCTGGAGGTGTTATAGCTGTGGATAATTTCTCTTATATTTTATTTGGCTCAGGTGGGTTACGTACATCGTCAGATGGATATAGTTGGAATTATGTCAAATCTGTACCTTATTCTGATGATGTTATTAGATTTGATTATGCAGCATATTGCAAGCGAAGTATATGTTTGAATGTTTTTGGTGGAACAGAAAATGTATTATCTGTACACTCTTATAATTTTACTAATAGTATTGATCATTCATATCAAGGTACCATTAATTCATTTTGAGGGAAGCAATTATGAAAAATTTACTGGGAAAGTATTCAGATATGGAAACTTTATCTAAGGGAGTTTATGAGCCTCAGGCTGTTGATACTTATATGAAAGATAAAGATAAAAATGAAATCTTAAATTATAAAGTTCTTGCCGTAAAAGATGATTTGGCAACTGGGTATTATGCAGTTGTGGTTAGAAATGAAATAACTAATGAAGTTACTTTAGTAAATCGAGGAACAGAAATTACCGATTTAGATGATTTACATTCTGATGTTCAGATGGTGCAAAGTAAAATTCAAGCCCAACTAGGTGTTGCTAGTAAGTTTTTTGATGAGTTTAATTTTACAAATCCAAGTTCAAAAATTACGAACCTTACTGGACATTCGTTGGGTGACTCAGATAGTAAATTGTTGGCTATTTTGAAGAATGTTAACGCAATTGGATTTAATGGTTATGGTGTGAAATCAATCTTGAATGAATTACCTAATACAATTGAAAGTTTAAGAAATTCGATAAATGATCAAAGAAATAATTTACAAGAGCTTATGCCAAATACTGAGATGAATTTATCATTAAAGCAGCAATTATATGATTCACTTGCACGTGCCAATAATCATGATTTAGAATTAGAAATTATGAAAAAGATTGTATTTGTTGATAAATACCTAGCAACTACAGATAGTTTAAAGTTGGCTCAAGATTTATCAAATGCTTATTCTGATTATTTAAAAAGTCCGACTGATTATAGCTTGATTAGTATTAATGCTGTTGATGATAAGTTGGTAAGTAATAATCCATTTAATAAAGATGGACACATTGGTACTATTATAGATGTTAAGCATAATGATGGTGTTATAAGTGGCATAAGTATTGCTGGTATAGATCTTTCCTTATATGGTGTTGGTACCATATTAGAGTTAATTAATGCTCATTCAATTAATAACATGGATGAATCAAAAATAACATTTTTGCTAAATAATATTAAATCTGGTGGTAGTATTCCACAATCAATTCTTCCAAACTTTACCCCGACACAGTATGATCCAATTATTTTAGATTTGGATGGAGATGGAATTGAAACTGTTGGTTTAGGCGCAGGAGTATTATTTGATCACAATGCTGATGGAATAAAAACTGGCACTGGTTGGGTGGGTAAAGATGATGGATTGCTGGTATTAGATAAAAACAAGAATGGTGTAATTGATAATGGCATGGAGTTGTTTGGAGACAATACTTTACTCAGAAATGGGCAAAAAGCAAAGGATGGGTTCGCTGCTATTAGCGATTTGGATTTAAATCAGGATGGTAAATTAAATAGTAACGATGCTGCTTTTTCTAGCTTGAGAATTTGGCAGGACATTAATCAAGATGGAATCAGTCAGGCGAATGAGCTTAAAAGCCTGAGTTCATTAGGAATTAGTTCCATTAACACTAATGTATCGATAACAGGTGGACAAAGCCAAAATAATGGTAATGTTGTTATTGGGAGTTCTACCTTTGAACATGCCAATGGTTCTATATCTACGAGTGGTGCCTTAAATTTCACAGGGAATACATTTACCCGTGAATTCAGTGATACGATAGATACGAGTTCAGTTGCTGGTTTGCCTGATGTGTTGGCAAGTGGTACGGTACGCGATTTACGTGAAGCTGCTGCATTATCATCTGATTTATCTACAAAGCTCCAATTTTATGTTGAAAATAATGTACGAAGTGGAGTTGGCTTAGATGATTTACTTAATTCATGGGCAGCAACATCAAATATGAACACGCTAGCATCCACGTTAAAACCTGGCGCTCACCCAGCTGATGGTCGTGGTACAAATCTTAATCAAGCTGAAATTAATAAGTTAAATATTTTGGAGAAATTTACAGGAATGTATTCAGCAATTCCAAATTTCGTTGACCCAATGGATAGTTATGATGGTACTGTGAACGGTCGCTATAGTGGCACGTATTATGGTATAAATTTAAATGCTGATGCAATTAATAAATCATATTCTTTATTGTCACAACGTGTTCGTGAGGCAATTGCTGTTCAGACTTATTTAAAAGACGATATTAGTCAGATTCGATATAATTTTAGCAAAGATGGAGTAGATTTAGATATTAGTTCTTTATATAATGGAATAAATCTTGAGAATGCAGCCAGAAAGATAGGTGATACACTTTCTATTGTTGATTATTTTAAGCAAAATACGAATTTGGTATCTGCTGAGAATTATGCTGAAGTTGTAAATTGGGTTAAGATTCAGCTTCTGGATAAAAAAGTGGATCTTAGTAATTATTATCTAGGTGGTTTTGTGCAAGTTGGTAATAAAGATGGTGATTTTATCATAACATCTTCTGCAGGAAATTCGGTTAATTCTACCACTATTTCTGCTGGAGATGGCAATAACTTTATTTTTGGTCTTGCTGGAAATGACAATATTACTGGTGGTGTAGATAGTGATTTTATTCGTGGTGGATCAGGTAATGATACGATTTATGATAATGGAGGCTCCAATACAATTTTTGCTGATGATGGTAATGATTTGGTTTGGGCTGGAGGGGATGCTGATTATATTGAAGGTGGCAATGGCGATGATAAATTAGCTGGCGGTTGGGGCGCAGATATTATAAATGGTGGTGATGGGAATGACACTATTTATGGTGGTAATTTGCAAGGTAAAATAGTTGGTATTGATAATGGAAATATTTTGTCTGGCGGTAATGGTGACGATATTATTTATGGCGAATTTCAAGATGATAAATTGTATGGTGATGCTGGTAATGATATGTTGTATGGCAGCTATGGTAATGATTTCATGGATGGCGGATCAGGAAATGATTATTTAGGTGATGGTTTTGGAAATAACACATTCATAGGTGGCGCTGGAAATGATACATTAAAAGGTGGAACTGGTAATGATAGTTATATTTTCAATATTGGCGAGGGTAGAGATATTGTAATTGATGCTGGTGGTATTGATACCATTGTTTGTGGCAGCGGAATTACTCCGCAAAATATTAACTTTATCAAAGATGGTAATAATTTACTTTTTTGTGTTAATGGCGATACGCTAAATAGTACTGTTATTCAGGATTGGTATTTGACATCTGGTCAACAGATTGAGCAATTTAGATTTGCTGATGGTACTACTATTGCGACGAACTCCTTAATTGCTCAAAATGGAGTTGGCTCGATTGTAACCGGAACTGTTGCAAATGACACGTCTTCAGGTGGTAGTTTCGCTGATATTTTGCGTGGTTTGGCTGGTAATGATATTTTAAGTGGTTTATCGGGAAATGATACCTTAGTTGGTGGGGTAGGAAGTGATTATCTAAATGGTGGCTTAGGTAATGATCGTTATCAATTTGTGGTTGGTGATGGTGCTGATATTATAGAAGACACTGGTGGTAATGACTTTATTGAGTTGAGCGGAGATATTAAGCAAGAAGATTTAGAATTTGACCAAATTGATAATGACCTTATTTTACGTAACAAAAAATCTTCTGATCAAATAACCATTAAAAATTGGGCGATCTCAACAGAAAACCAAATTGAACATTTGGTTTTGAATGAAACTAGTTTGTCGTTATTGCAGCTGGTTGAAGATTTTAATCGAGTAAAAATTGGCACCAATGGTGATGATAATCTGATTCTTGACAAAAAAGTTATTGAAGTTAATGCCAAAGCTGGGAATGATGTAATTGTTGATCAAACTTTAAACAATACGAATTATATTTTTAATCTTGGTGATGGACGAGACAGTATTTATGACAAAGATTCATCCGTAGATCAAATTAGTTTTGGTGCAGGAATTACTTTAGAGCAATTACAGTTTACACAATCAGGCCGGGATTTGGTGGTAAATATTACTGGACAAGATCAAATTACAATTAAGGATTATGCACTTCAAAGTAACCGTATTGAGACTATGAGTTTTAATACTGGTGAAAAAATTAATTTGGCTGAAATACTTTACCAGCGAGGAATTTTGACTGATGCCACGAGTTTAAAATTAGGCAATGGGAATGATACTATTTGGTCTAGTCACGGTGGTACTTATGCTTTAAAAGATGGTGATAATCAATTAATTATTAGTGATTCTGGTCAAAGCAATAATATTACCTCTGGCATTGGTAACGATAGTGTGATTATTTTCGGAGATTCAAATAATAAATTAAGTCTTGGTGCTGGGAATAATATAGTTGAGCTGCAAAATGGAAATAATACTATTACTACTGGTATTGGAAATGATGTTATTTTTACTCTTGATGGTGATAATGTCATTCGTGCCGGAGATGGTGATAATCTGATTAATCTTGGTTCTGGTATACAAAATATTGCAACTGGAAGTGGTAATGATATTATTCAGATTAATTCTGGGAATATTACTTTAAATAGTGGTGCTGGTGATGACCATGTAATGATTTTGAATCTACAAGATTCACAGCAAGCTTCGATTAATCTTGGTGATGGCAATGATGAGTTACATGTGACTGGAACTGGTGGTTTGGTAAAGGTGTCAGCATCAACAGGTGATGATGTCGTGGAGATTGTTGGAGTAAATGCTCAAATTAGTGACTCAGGTGGCAATAATATAATTAATGTTGATAATCATGGATTAGCTGCGGCAGCAAGCAATACTTTACGCCTTGGTGCGAATAATGATACTGTTAATTTAATTAGTGATGGCACAAGCTCTTTGAGTCTTGGTCAAGGTGAGAATCAGCTTAAAATTATTGGTAATGGTACTAATTCGGTAAGTGCAGGTACAGATAATGATAGTGTGACTATTCTTGGCGATTCAAATAATAAGATTAATCTAGGTGCTGGGAATAATAAGATTGATATCCGTGGAAATAGCATTAATAATATTTTAACTGGTGCAGGGGATGATGTTATTAACCTTGAATCTAATGAAAATATAATTCGCGCAGGTGATGGTAATAATTTAATTAAAGTAGTTAGCACTGGAGTTCAAAATATTGTAACTGGAAGTGGTAATGATATTATTGAGCTTAGTTCAGGAAATGTTACCCTAAATAGTGGAGCGGGTAATGACAATATAATTTTAAAGCAAACCACAGCAAGTACTAATAGTATTAATCTTGGTGATGGTGACGATTCGTTAAACATTAATTCTGCTGGTGGTGCCACTACGATTAACGGTTCAACAGGTAATGATACGTTCATGGTGCAAAATAGTTCGGTAAAACTAATTGATAATGGTGGTGATAATATTGTGCATATTGATAATAGCGCGATGATTGGTGACGTCAATAGCATTAGCCTGGGATTTGGTAATGATAAAATAACCATGATCAGTAATGGACAAAATTTAATTAAAACTAGTAATGGTGATAACTCTATTAATTTAAGTGGATTTGGAACTTTTAATGTTACAGCTGGTACTGGAGCGGATACTATTATTAGTGGAAGTGGGAATGATGTTATAAATAGCGGTGCTGGTAATGACACAATTAATGCCAATGCAGGTGATGATCGTATCATTGCTGGATCTGGTAATGATTTACTTATTGGTGGATTAGGTAATGATATCCTTGAGGGTGGCGCTGATGATGATAGTTATTACTTTAATTCTGGTGATGGCAAAGATGTGATTAAAGATTCAGGCGGCGTTGATCAAGTTATATTTGGTGATGGAGTGCTCAAAGAAGATTTATGGTTTATGCGCTCAGGTAAAGATTTGTTGGTTAGCAATACAAAAACTCAAGATGAAGTTAAAGTTACGAATTGGTTTGGTAGTAAGAATAATCAGATCGAGAACTTTAATTTAGCTAGTGGTGAAGTATTATCAGGTCAAGCAGTGGCTAGTTTGGTTCAAGTGATGGCATCTTTTAATCCACAACCAATGGCTGAAACCTCAATGACCTCATCTCAACAATCACAGTATCAAGATATGCTTAAAAATACGTGGATTGTTGATCCAACTAAATAAACCAAGGAGTGTTATTTATATGTCACAAACAGCTCCGCCAGATAGTGGTTTAGTTTGTTTAGTTATGCTGGCACAGCTGCATGAGATTGCAGTTGATGCCAAGCAGATTGAGCATGATTATCGTCAAGAGCAAGACTTAACTGATGTTGAATTATGCAGAATTGCTAAGCATATTGGCTTTAAGTCACGTATCTCTAGAATTAAGACTTCTCGCCTGCAACATTTACCTTTGCCATTGATTGCCAAAGATTTGACTGGGCAATTTTTTATAATTGCACAAGTTACCTCTACAGAGGCACTAATTTATCATCCTTTAGTAGGCAAGAACCAACAAGTTGGTCTTGAGTTATTAGAGCAAAATTGGAGTGGCGATGTTATTCAAATGGTCTCACGCGATAGTTTAAAGGCGGCGTCGGCTAAATTTGATTTTACTTGGTTTATTCCTGCAATTATTAAACATCGTAAATTATTAGGTGAAGTGTTACTAATTTCATTTATTATTCAATTGCTCGCATTAATTACACCTTTGTTTTTTCAAGTGGTGATGGATAAAGTATTGGTTCATCGTGCACTAACTACGTTACAGGTAATTGCGATTGGTTTATTAACGGTAACATTCTTTCAGGTAATTTTAGGTGGAATTCGCACCTATATTTTTAGTCATACCACGTTACGTATTGATGTTGAGTTGGGTGCCAAGCTTTTCCAACATTTGTTACGCTTGCCATTAAGTTACTTTGAATCGCGTAAAGTTGGTGAGTCGGTTGCACGAGTGCGTGAGCTTGAGAATATTCGTAATTTCTTAACTGGAAATGCGGTTACGGTGTTATTAGATCTATTGTTCTCAGTGGTTTTTGTGGCAGTAATGTTTTACTATAGCTGGCAATTAACGCTGTTGGTCTTAATTTCTCTGCCATGTTATGTTTTATTAACTGTATTTATAACCCCAGTTCTTCGTAATCGGCTTAACGATAAATTTGCTAAAGGGGCGGCAAATCAAGCTTTTTTAGTTGAGTCATTGTCTAATATTCAAACAATTAAAGCGATGGCTCTTGAGCCACAAATGGTGCGTCATTGGGAAGAACAACTTGCCTCATACGTCAATTCAAGTTTTAGAACTGGGCAGATTGGTATGCTTGGTAGTCAAGGTGTAACTTTGGTTAGCCAATTAGTGAGTGTAGCGATTATGTGGTTAGGCGCCTCATTAGTTATTGATGATAAATTAACCGTTGGTCAATTAGTTGCATTCAATATGTTATCAGGTCAAGTCTCAAGTCCAGTAATGCGTTTGGCGCAATTGTGGCAGGATTTTCAGCAAACAGGGATTTCGGTTGCTCGCCTTGGTGACGTACTTAATACCAAAAATGAACAAGAGTCTAAGACTAATGCGGTACTTCCGGCAATTACAGGACAACTAATATTCGATAAGATAGTATTTCGTTATAAAGTAGATGGGCCGCTAATCCTTAAAAATGTCAGCTTAACCGTCAACCCAGGAGAAATTATTGGGATCGTGGGTCGTTCAGGAAGTGGTAAAAGCACTTTAACTAAATTATTACAAAAGCTCTATGTACCTGAACAAGGCAGAGTCATGATTGATGGAATTGATCTATCTTTGGCTAATCCAGCATGGCTACGGCGGCAAATTGGTGTTGTTTTACAAGAGAATAATTTGTTTAATCGCAGTATTCGAGACAATATCGCAATTACGAATAGAAATATAGCAATGGATAAAGTTATTTGGGCAGCTAAACTTGCTGGTGCACACGACTTTATTGCCGAATTACCTCAAGGTTATGATACTTTGTTGGGAGAGAACGGTTCTGGTTTATCAGGTGGTCAGCGTCAACGCATTGCAATTGCTCGAGCTTTAATAAATGACCCCAAGATTCTAATCTTTGATGAAGCAACCAGTGCTTTGGATTATGAATCAGAGCGAGTTATTCAAGATAATATGCACGAAATCTGTAAAAATCGTACGGTTCTTATTATCGCTCATCGTCTGTCAGCCGTACGAATTGCACACCGAATTATTGCAATGGATTATGGCGAGATTGTTGAAAGTGGTGCACATAGTGAACTAATGGCGGTAAATGATGGTTATTATCGTTATCTTCATTCTCTTCAAGGTTAGTGGACATGACTAGTCAATTACCGTCTAATGCGAAGAATAAGCTTTCTAATGATAATACAAAACTTAGTTATGATAATGAAGAATTTAGTTTGCGCAAGAAATATTGGCAAGTAATTAAACAAGCGTGGAGTGAGCGTGATTTAGTTAAAACATTGCGTAATCGTAGTGAGATGGAGTTTTTACCTGCTGTTTTAGAAATTCAGGAAACACCGCCGCATCCATTACCTAGGCTATTACTTTGGGTTATTTCAAGCCTGATTTTTATTGCTTTAGTTTGGTCAATCTTTGGTAAGATTGATATTGTTGCTACAGCACAAGGTAAAGTAATTCCCAGCGAATTTGTGAAGTACGTACAATCAGTAAACACAGCTACGGTTAATAAGATTTTAGTTCAAGATGGACAATTTGTCGAATCAGGCAAGGTCCTCGTTCAGCTTGATTCAACTATTACCGAGGCAGATCTCACCAAACTAAAAAATGATTACGTTCAGTCACGGCTTGATTCAATTCGTCAACAAAATCTACTTAATAAGTTGGCCAATCAACCATTAGTTGCATGGTCAAATGAAAGTATTTTTACACCTGAGCTGTTACAAAATAGTAAAAACCAATTTGACAGTCAGTGGTTGGAGTTTCAAAATAAACTCTCTAGTATTGATGCGACACAACATCATTACGATGAATCAATTCGTACTTCACAATCTATAATTACTAAATATAAACAAACCTTGCCAATTATGCGCGAAAAAGAAGCTGATTACAAAGAGCTTTATGATAAAAACTTCATGTCACAGCATGGCTATCTTGACATTAGTAAACAAAGAATTGAGCTTCAACAAAGTCTAGCCGAAGAGCAAGGTAAGGTTCGAGAAATTCAGGCACAAAAGCAAGAATCTCAACGACAAAAAGAATTAACGATTGCTGAATTTAGACGAGATATTGGGGAAAAGTTACTCATAACGAATCAAAATCTAGTTACTAATCATGAGGAATATGTTAAAGCTCAACAAAATCAGGATTATACGCAATTAGTTGCACCAGTTTCTGGTTATGTTACGCAACTTGCAGTACACACTGTTGGTGGCGTAGTTACTCCAGCGCAACCACTATTGGCAATAGTACCTAAAGATGGTGGTATTATGATTCAGACTCAGCTAGAAAATAAAGATATTGGATTTGTACACCCAAATCAAGAAGTAAAAGTTAAGATTGAAGCATTTCCATTTACTAGATATGGAACAATTGATGGGATTGTACAAAGTGTTTCAGCGGATGCCATCCAAGATACTGATAAACAGAAAAAAGATCAATTGCTTTATAATGTTTATATCAAACTCGGAAAAGATTATATGATCATCAATGAAACTAAACAATATTTAACGCCAGGGATGATGGTGACGGCTGAAATTAAGACTGGTAAACGCCCATTGATTGATTATTTCTTAAGTCCACTAGTGCAGAATACAACTGAAGCTTTGCATGAGCGATAGAATTTATTTTCAATAAAATTTAATAAGTGGCATGGACGAATTTGATTTAAAAGTTGTGATTATTTATTTTAATAGCTCGAGATTTTAATTGTAATAAATTTGTTTGTGTGAAATTAATTAATTTTTTGTGAGCCTTGGTAGTTTTATTCTTTCATTTTACGGTTGATTCATATCCAAAACGGTTAATTTAAGATGTTTTATGGTGTGCTATAATTTATTATGAAGGGCTTTATAAGCTAGAAAAGGTTTGATTATTTTGAGGATGCTATAGATGAGAGTTAACTTGTATGTAAGATGTCTGTTTAGTTTGTGTTTTATTTGCACTTTGACCGCTTGTAATAGTGGTAATACGACTTCAACTCCGGCTGAACATTTGGTTTTTAGTGTCGAGCCAAGTAATACAATACCGGCAGGAGCTACCAATGGTATTATTTCCCCGTCAATTCAAGTACAAGTTGTAGATGCAAATAATAACCTAATTAAAACTGCGACAAATACCATTACTTTGACTATTGCAAATAATCCGGGTAGCAACCTTCAACTTGAGAGTATCGAGTCTGTATCTGGTGTTCCTTATACAGGTTTAGGACTTTTTTCTGGCTTATTAAGTGGAGTTACGTCTACTCAAGCAATTAATGGTGTGGCAACATTTAACAATCTGGGAATAACACAACCGGGAAATGGTTATACCTTGCAAGCTTCTGCTGCTGGTATGAGTTCAATTACCAGTAGTGCATTTAATGTTGCATTTTCAACTACAGGATATAATCAAACTGGGACTAATGATGGTTCTGAAATTGCCAATTTAACGGCTATTGGTAGTAATTATCAGGGTTATGTGACAGTTTATATTGCACAAGCACCAAATCCAATTCCTGAGTCTGCATTTGCTGTGTGGAGTCAACCTGGTTGGACAGTTAATACGCCACGTCATGCTATTTTTGATTATTCTAATACCATAAGTAGCCCAAATACTCCGAATGGGCCATTAACTGAGTATGTTGATGAAAGTGGTTACACTTGGGGTTATATTGCACAAACACAGAATTACGATTGGCCATTTAATCCAAGCAATTACTCCTCGCCAATGTCAAGTGGTTGGGAAGCAGGACAAACTGCGTCCGTTATACCAGCTGGAGTTGTGAAATATAATAGTATCAATAAAAATCAATTATATATCTTTAGTAAGTTAGGTGTAACTAGTCATTTGCCGGTATTACGTTACTATATTACCGATGAGTGGGGTAATGTCTATACAATGAAATCAACTAATCGGAATAATACGACTGAATCTGCAATTAAGGCTTCTTTTTTGTCTGCTACTTTGCCTCCAGGTTGGACCAAATCGATGGGGTATTTGCCTCAAGATTTATATGGGTATCCAACTTATGGTGAATCGACAAACTCTATGTTTAGTGATTTTAGAGATGATGCAGATAACGCATATACGCAAATTGTGTGGGGAAGTAATGGGAATAGTATTGCCCAGCAAGCTGGTAGTCCGATGCCTATTTACGCGGCAACAATTGGTTCGCGAGTAAATGGTAGCGTATTTGGTAATTCTTATATGTATGGTAGTTATGGCAATGATCAATTTTATCCAGAATTAGGTGGTAATGTGATCAATGGTAATGGTGGCTATAATGGCGTATTTTATTCAGGAAATAGTAGCCAATATGTAATCAATAAATTCGGTAGTTTAATTACCGTGGTTGGTATAAATGGAACCAATGATTCATTAAGTAATATTCAATATATTCAGTTTAGTAATGAATCGATGATTTTTTGAGTAAATAAGCTATAGTTGCTTTTTTCTTATGTGATATTATTTGCATAATTTTCAATTAAATGATGTATCTGGCTATTATTAAAGCAAGATACATCATGAAGTTATTTGCCTCTATTGATGAGATTTTATTGGAGCATAAATATATTTTTATGATGTTTGTTATTGATATGTGGCTAGAAATTTGATTATCTTTTATGTTATAATCGTAAATATTTTCCAAAAAATGCTGAGGTATACATCAAAAGATAAAGTTATTTTAATTTTAAATTAATCAATTGGCTTTTTCATACGTTATCCAGTTCAACTTAAATTCATAATCGCTAATCTAATTCTTAATGTTATCCCGCGCTTTATTTTAGAAAATAAAAGTTATTAAACTCGACGGTACTTTGTTTTGAGTTTAATATAGAGATTTATTAAATTAACCATCATTTATTTATCAATGTTATGTAGGAAATTAAGCGTGCTAGAATTTATTGGTGCCGTCTTTAGCGGTGCAATTTTGGTTATTGGAATTATTGCTGGCATTGGTCCGCAAAATTTTAATACCATGAGTCATGGTATACGCAGGAACCATGAATATTGGGTAGCAACTACCTGTTTTTTAGCCGATGCAGTCTTAATTTTAATCGGCTGTATTGGTCTTTCATTAACTAATTCCAAATTATTTATTCTCTTGATTAATATCATTGGAGTTGCTTTTTTAAGTTATTACTTGTGGATTAAAGTTCGTGATTTTAATAAACCACATAATATTAAATTTAATCATGAGATTCTTAGTAAGAAAGCTGCTATTTTGCGCGCTTTGGGTTTAACGTGGCTGAACCCATTAGTTTTTATTGATACGATTGTAGTAATTGGTGGGGCCTCAACCCATCACACTGGTTGGCAACATACTGCTTTTACTCTTGGTGCCTTACTTGGTGATTTTATTTGGTTATATGGGTTAACGCTGATTTCACGAACTTTTGCTGAAAAACTAAATCGTCCGCAGGTATGGATGTTGATTGATGTTTCGACAATTATTTTGGTGGCGATAATTTTAATTAAAATGATTTCGTACTTCTTATTATGATTTATTCAATTGGACATGATATTGTCGAAAATCAACGAATTGCTGATTTAATTGCAGCACATGGTCAGCGTGCTTTGCAGAGAATTTTAACGCCAGCTGAATTGCTTTTATGTGCAGCCCGTGAAGATAAAGTTAAATTTTTGGCGAAGCGTTTTGCTGCTAAAGAAGCTTTTGCAAAAGCTTGTGGTACTGGCTTACGTGCTCCAGTCTTGTTAAATAATATTAGTATTTTGAATGATGAACTAGGGCGCCCATACTTTGTGTTAGCACCTGAATTAGAAACATGGCTGCGTGCTCGTGGAGTTTTGAGTTATCATTTAAGTATAAGCGATGAGCGCACTCTCAGTAGTGCAGTGGTTATGTTTGAAAAATAAATACGATTTAATAATTAAATAATATATTTACGCCTTAATCTAAGTGGTTAGGGCGTTTTGCATTTATAATTATAAGTATCTGTGGCAAGCATTAAGCATATTTACGGTATAATAATGCCTAACTTTGTCAATATGATTCATAGTACAAAGTTGAGAATAATTTTAGAGAGATGTATGCGTAATTTCATAAATATTGCAATTATTGGGCGGCGTAATTCCGCCCATTTGATTGAACAAGTTAGCAAGCTTGCAGCATGCTTAATTGCATTAGGTTGTCGAGTTTATATTGATTCTGGCATTGCTGATGAGCAATTTTGCCCAGCATATCGTTATAGTCAATTGGAAGATTGGGTTGGAGAAATTGACCTTGCGATTAGCATTGGCGGTGACGGCACCATGTTGTCAGTTGGCCGTGCGATTGTTAATTATGGAATTCCTGTAGTTGGGGTTAATCAGGGTAAACTCGGTTTTATGACCGATATTGCAGTTGAAGAAATGCTCGATGTAATAAGCACGATGATTTTAGAACATAAATATGTAGAAGAGGAACGAAGTTTATTATCCGCTCAGGTGATTCGTAATAGTTTAGTGGTAAATCAAGCTTTGGCATTAAATGATATTGTATTATCGCGTGGAGCGATTGGTATGATGACTGAGTTTGAAATGAGCATTAATAATGAGTTTGTGCAGAAGCAAAAGTCAGATGGCGTCATTTTTGCAACTCCAACTGGTTCAACGGCTTATTCTTTGGCTGCAGGAGGTCCAATTTTGCATCCTCATTCTAAAGTTTTTGCAATTGTCCCAATTTGTCCGCAATCAATGTCGAATCGTCCAATTGTAATTAGTGACGAAGCGATGATTGAGTTAAATTTAATTAGTGATAATATGACTATATTGCATTATGATGGTCAAGAATATTTTAATTTAAATCAATATGATCATGTTGTTATTAGTAAATCTGAACGTCCGTTACGTTTATTGCATCCGATGGATTATAATTATTATAATACATTACGTAGTAAATTGGATTGGTCAAAACGTGTTTCTTAATCTATTTAAGAAGTGAAGGTAGTGCTATGCTCGTAAATTTGCAAATTAAAAATTTTCTTTTAATCGGTGAGCTTGAGTTAGATTTTTTTAATGGTTTAACTGTTATTACTGGTGAAACTGGTAGCGGTAAATCAATTACGATTGATGCGCTGATGTTGATTTTTGGTGCAAAGGCTAGTGCAGATATTATCCGTAGTGGGCAAAACCAGGCTTCATTTAGCGCCACGTTTCAAGTCGATAATAGTAGAATTTTATCGTGGCTGCAAGCACGTGAATTTTTAGATAGCAGTGAAGAAAATAGCATTATTTGTCGTAGAGTAATTGATCAAAATGGTCGTTCCAAGGCGTATATCAATAGTTTACCAGTGACGCTTGGAGTGCTTAAAGAGCTAGGTGAGATGCTGCTTGATATTCATACGCAACACGCTTCGATTGCTTTATTAAAATCCGAGAATCAACGGATGCTGTTGGATGAATTTGCTGGAGTTAGTGATTTAGTCGCTGATTTGAGCGATAAATATCGTTTGGTCAATGCTTTGCAAAATAAATTAGATGCAGCCGAAGAGTTTAGCCAAGATTTGGTATTGAAACAACAAATTCTTAGTGAAAAAATTGAAGATTTAGCCAATTTAAATCTACAAGTATCTGAATGGGATGAGTTACAGATTCAGCAAAAGAATTTGGCCAGTGCCAGCTTAGTGTTGCAAGAATTAGATTTTGCACTGAATTTGGTTAGTGGTGAGCAAGGTTCTTTGGCAGATTTGGCGGCAACTATTAATAGCCGTCTAACTAAAATTAGTGAATTTTTACCAAATTACGCACAAGTTACACAATTAGCTAATAGCATTGAAGCTGAGATTGGTGAATTAGATCATGAATTACAATTAGCTGCGCATAAAGTTGAGCAAGATCCTGAACAATTAGCCCAAGTCGATTTACGCATTGATGAAATTTATACTTTAGCACGTAAATACCGTATTCAACCTGAAGAAATTTTGCCGCGTTTAGAATTATGGCGCACAGAGTTAGCAACGTTGGTGCAAGATACTGATTTAGATTCAATTTCTCGGGAATTAGCTAGTGCTAAAGTTGAATATTTGAATTTGGCGCAACAAATTTCTGTTAAGCGACATAAAGTTGCTGAGGAATTAAGTCTTAAAGTTACTAAGCTTTTGCACAAGTTAGCCATTAGTGGTGAATTTAAAGTTGCGCTACAAGCAAGCGAGCAATGGACGGTCGTTGGAATTGATAATATTCAATATCAAGTATGCTTTAACCAAGGTATGATGCTGCAATCATTAACTAAAGTTGCCTCTGGTGGTGAGTTATCACGGGTCGCTTTGGCGTTGTATGTCACTTTGAGTATTAATAATCCGCCAGAGGTAATTGTCTTTGATGAAATTGACGTTGGAATTGGCGGTGGTGTGGCTGAGGTCGTGGGTACATTACTTAAGGAGTTAGGTGTTGCGAAGCAAGTGATTTGTATTACGCATCAACCACAGACGGCTTGTTGTGGAGATTTACATTTACAAGTTAGTAAACAAACTGTGGCTGGGCATACGCAGTCGCAAATTAATTATATTAATGCTGATACACGAGTAAATGAAATTGCACGAATGCTTGGCGGTTTGAATATTACTGAAACTACGCTTAATCATGCACGTGAGATGCTTAAAATATAAAAAAGGTAACAATTAAGTTACCTTTTTTCATAATCCATCTAAACAGATTAATTACATCATGTGTTGACCGCCATTGATTGCGTATTCAGCACCAGTAATATAACCAGCTAAATCAGAAGCAAGGTAAGATACTAAGCCACCAATTTCTTCTGGAGTACCTAAGCGTCCAACTGGAATTTGTGCAATAATTTTAGCACGAACTTCTTCTGGAACCGCCATAACCATATCTGTTCCGATGTAGCCAGGTGCAATTGTGTTTACCGTTACGCCTTTACGCGCTACTTCTTGAGCAATTGCCATGCTGAAACCATGTACACCAGATTTTGCAGCTGAATAGTTAGCTTGACCAAATTGACCTTTTTGACCATTAATTGAAGAAATGTTAATTACACGTCCAAAACCACGTTCAACCATGCCATCTAAAACTTGTTTAGTCATATTAAACACGCTATCTAAGTTAGTTCTTAAAACTGCGTGCCAGTGATCTGGAGTCATTTTTTTGAAAGTTGCATCACGAGTAATTCCCGCATTGTTAACTAAAACATCAACAGGCCCGTGTTCAGCTTGAACTTTTGCAATTGCTGCAACTGCTGAATCCCAATTTGCTACATCGCATTCTACAGCTTTAAAATCAAAGCCTTCAGCTTTAGTTTTTGCTAACCATTCAGTAGCCAGTGCGCTATCACCAATGTAAGTTGACACAACAGTGTGTCCAGAATTAGCCAATGCTTTACACATAGCCGTGCCTAATCCACCCATTCCACCAGTTACTAATGCAATTTTCGCCATTCGAGTCCCCTTTAAGTTAAAATACGGTTAAAATATTATCAAAATTATAATTATTGTACAGGTTTACTTTAGCTTATGATTACTATTTTCATCCATCGTTTGCTGCAGAGCTTTTTGCTGCCGCCACTTAATTCGCTACTGATTATATTACTTGGCGTGGTTTTATTCAAGCTGCAGCGCACAAAAAGAATGTTAATTGTTTTATTCGGTTGTTTGACGCTTTATTTACAAGCTACACCGTATATCGCTTATAAATTGAATAAAGCAATTGCACCAGAGCCAATGAAATTAGCTGATTTAAATAAGGCTCAGGCGATAGTTTTACTTGGTGGTGGGGTTAGCAATAATGCTGATGAATATAATACCAATGCAATGTCTAATTCAGATACTTTTGTTAGGATACGTTATGCAGCGTATTTAGCTAAAATTAATCCAGATTTACCAATTTTTGTGTCAGGTGGTGCGATTGATAGTAAAGATTCTGAAGCAAGTTTAATGAAGCGTGCTTTAATTAATGAATTCGATGTAGAAAATCCAATTTACTTGGAACCAGATTCAAAAACCACCAGTGAAAATGCCAAATACACTGCTCGAATTCTACAGCAGTATGCGATTTCTAATGTTGTGCTGGTCAGCTCCGCAAGTCATATGCGTCGGGCGAGTGCATTATTTGAATTAAGTGGTATAAAGGTTATTTCTGCTCCAACAGGCTTTTATTCTTTAGGCTTTTATAAATTACCTTTACTTTGGTTTGTTCCAACGGCAAGTGCTATGGTGACAACTTCTACTATCTTACATGAAATTTATGGATATGTTTATGACGTGGAGCGTTAATAAATATTCTTTTCCCTAACGCATCTAATCTAAAATTTTTTATTACTCTAGTTTATGGAATAAAGATTATTAGTTTTATATCATAGTGACTAAGCATAATATTATTCTTGCGTAAATGAGAATAGTAATTTGATTCGTTCTCTTAATTGTGGTTTGTCTGAACTTAAAAATATAAAATGATTCATAAAATGCTTGATTAGATATGAGATATAGCTTTTTTAAATTTTGGTAATAGATACTAGCATTTAAGGTGAATTATAAATTAGGTTTTCTTGATTAAGTTTTATTGTATTGCGAGGCGTTTATTATGAAAACTATTTTGGTAACTGGTGCAACTGGTTTTATTGCTAGTAGGTTTAGACATGAATTTGGTCAAAAGTACAACTTCATAAATGTGAGTCATGAAAAAGTTGCTAATCATATTACATTAACTGAGCTTGAAATGCAACCAGAGCTACTTGAGGATGTGGATTATATAATTAATTTGGCTGGAGCAAATATTGCCCAACAGCGCTGGAGTAATTCTCGCAAAAATTTATTAATTCATAGTAGAATTGATACAACACGGCGCTTGATTTCTCTTTTAAATCAGTACAACATTAATGCATATTTAATTTCTGCTAGTGCCATAGGTATTTATTCACCGAATGTAGAGAGTGACGAGTTAATTACGATAAATTATCAAGATTACATGAATTTTTCTCAAGAGCTAACTAAAAAATGGGAATTAGAAGTACAGAACTATCGTGGTAAATATGCAATTGCACGTTTTGGGGTGGTGTTATCTGCACAAGGAGGGGCGTTCCCTCAGATGTTGAGTCCATTTACTAAATTTGTTGGTGGCAGAATCGGGACAGGAATGCAGTCTTTTTCTTGGGTAGCTTTGCCAGATTTATTATCTGCCTTAGATTATATGCTATCACAACAATGTTGTGGTGTTTACAATCTGGTAGCTCCCAACGTAGTTACAAATCAACAGTTGTCTACTCATATTTCTCAAATTTGGAATTGTCCAAGTTGGTTAAATTTACCAGCTTGGTTAGTAAAACTAATATTTGGACAGTTAGGTGAAGAGTTATTCTTGAATAGCATAAATGTGAGGCCAACAAAATTATTAGATTCATCTTTTATTTTTTTATATCCAACAATTGATTCTTGTTTACATGCAATTCGTAGAAATCTAATTTAAAATTTTGAATTTCATGGGGTTGATTGTACGTTTTTTGTTGTTACTCTATTCTTGGTAGTTTCATAGATGTGCTGTAATCTGGTTGATATTACGTCTTGCAGAGTAAACTTGGCTTTTTTGTAAAAATTTTCGAAATTAAACAGCCTATGTATATGTACTTGATATATTGGTTGAATTATTGGTAATGGTTGTATTGTATAAGGTTGTTTATTGTATTATTGTTGAATAAAGATTTGACGTTATGTACTGTCTGTGGCATAATAACGTTCTGCCGCAAAAAGGCTGGCAGCAAAAAAACGAATTAGAACAGATCTTTAACAAGTAAAAACAATCAATAAATGTGCGGCATCT
>JACCEA010599312.1_pt1 | contig 34888 bp, 34 predicted proteins | sample 7449851 | NCBI WGS metagenome assembly JACCEA01 (sample SAMN15323453, study PRJNA562643) | freshwater metagenome | isolation source: river surface water | place: USA:Blue River Watershed | collected 2017-08-18 | reverse complement strand
GCTCATTTCTTCCGGAACTTTCTCAGCCGTTCCCGTAATCGAGATCTGGCGTTCCATTTCCGGCCAAAAGAACAGGGCTTGCACCTTGTTGTTCGCTTCGATCGCTTTTCCTTTATCGCTTGCGTAATTCGTATAGAAAACGATGCCTTCCTCCAACAATTCCTTCATGTACACAATGCGTGCATGCGGAAAGCCATCCAAGCCGATCGTGGTGATCGCCATAGCATTCGGCTCGTTGGTTGGTTTTTCTACAGCATCGCGAAACCATTTGGCCATAAGCGCAAAGGGCTCTTGCCCCACATGATCTTCCAATTTCCCTTGGTCGAACTGGTGGTGGTCATTGCGAACCTGCTGTAAAAAGCTATCGTTATTACTCTTCTTCTCCACTTCCGAATTGATCGTCAATGATACTATCCTCGTCGTCTTCGTCAGATCCTGGAGCACTGAAAACGGTTTTCGTTCCCAACACGTGCTGTCCAACATCTTCCTTGATCATCTTTTCATATTCCACCGCTGTACGATCTTCTCCTTCGTCACCGAAAGGGAAAATGTCAACGATTGGCGAAACAATAATGGAAGGGATCACGAAATCGATCATCAAACCACCCAAGCTTTCTTTCAAACGCTCGTAAGCTTCCTTCACGGAATGCGCTGAGATCAAGAAATTCTGAGAAACTTTTTTCGCTTTTGCACCATCTAATTCGCTACCGTCGCCACCTGCTTCGTACATGATCTTACACTTGTACCAAACATCTGCATCTTCATAGTGGAAAATATCATGGATGTCTGTGCGCGCGATTCCGGTAACGATAAACTCGCCACGGATCAAGGCACCTAATTCTTCATAAATTCGAGCTTCCGCATCTGTAAACGTCATTGCGGCAACCAAATAGGGCTCAGAAACACGTTTAAATGTTCCATCCTCCAACTGTTTTGTATATTTCACCTTAACGGTAAACCAACTATTCATGTTCCTTTTTTTACGAAGAACAAAGATAGTATTTCAGTAAGAAAGAACAGCGTGATTTAATCTTCTTCGCGAATAATAATCCCTTCGAGGAGCTGTGTATCTTCCATCTCCATTTCGATGTTCTGGAAAATTTGCTCAGATTTCAACTTCACGTCAATTTGAATCGGATTATAACCAAGCGATTTGGCTTTTAAACACAATAAAGATTTCACCGGAAATTTTCCAGGGACCTTCAAGAAATAATTCCCATCCATATCTGAGTTACAGCCATATTTTGTGCCGTTTACCTCAATATAAAGTGTTACAAAAGGCAAGAGTTCTCCAGTAGTTTTATCAATTACTTTTCCTTTGATTATCACATTTGTCAAGGTATCTCCCGGTCCGGAAAGCAACGCTTGATCCATTACAAATTGATCGATGACCGTTGGAGTTAGCGGTAATTTTTCAGCATACGCCACATTCCAGGTAGTGAATGTCAAGGCCAATAAACCGCCACCGATGATTCTGCGCAACAAGGAATCTTGAACTTGCTTCACCTGCACCTGAGCACGTAAGGCGGACTCATCAAAACGAATGCGTTGGATTTGTACAGGAGCTATTCGACCGCAAAAATCGCCTGAACTTTGCATGAATTGTTCCAAGATGGCTGCATCGGTCATGCGGTGTAATTCAGGAATTACTTTAGAGCAGGAAATACAGTATTGACCATTTTCCGTGGGAAGCATGTTGCTCCAACCAACAGTACAAGGTTCCGGAAGCGAAAGTCGGGATGTTCTCATGGTTTTTGCGTTGAAAAAACTACAGATGTCACCTGCTAAAAAATTCCACAAATCAATCACGGAAAAGTTGCCCCTGACTTAAAATGATCACGCTTTTATTCGCTAAAGTGACCATCACACCATGTCCGTTGATCACAAACTCGGTATTGGTCATATTCGTGATCTCTTGCGTTTTGCCATTCACACAAGCACCTACTCCACCCACATTTGTTTTGAAAGCAAGTACATCGTTCTTCAGCTTCCATTCCTTCACCGTGTAATTTAACACCTGCTTCTTTTCTCCGTCGTGCCAGATGAAGGTTGAATTTGCTTCTCCCCAAACGAGTAGATCGTCTTTTGCATCCCAGAATTGATTGAACGAAGCGACATCGCTTTGCTTGCCTTTTCCGTACACCTTCAAATTCCCCTGTACATCTTCGTAAGCCACAAAACCACGACCAGCTTTCATTTTCCCGGCCCAAATCTGTTCCACGTCAATAAATTCACCATTCTCGAATACGGCAAACGTACGGGTGTTTGGATCATTGAAAGCCACGATATCTGTTCCGGCTACGAATTGGATCTTCTGTGCCCCACTCCATACGCCGATCTCAAAGATCTCACCGCGCCAAAACACTTTATAGTTCTCACCATTATCCCGGAAAACAACCACATTATCGCCTACTACTTCTGGCATGTACATTTCCTCTGTTTGTTGCATCAACTGGATCGTTTCTCCTTTGTAGATCACGTTCAATGTATTGAAGCGCGTATCTTGAAAAACCACCAATGAATCGCCTACTGCGTAATCTCCTCCAAAAGCGGTAATGTTGTGTGGCTTCCCATTTTCCCAGTAATACAATAAAGAACCGATGTTCCAGGCCACCAAATTATCAGACTGTTTGAAATTCACCATTTGGTTAGTGATCAATTTCGCTTCATTGCCATCGTAGATCTTGAAATCTTTTTGCGCGTTTTGGTAGGCGATCAAATTGTCGCCCAAAGTAAGGTTATATACCTCATTGTGATCCAGTTGGAAGAAATAGTTGTTTGAAAAAACCTTACAGAATCGGTTGAAATCCATGTAGGCGAAAAGGGTTTTGTCCTGAGCTTGCACCAGCATGGGCAACAACATCAAAATAAGGATCCATTTTTTCATAGGTCCTAAGTTAGGCAAAAAGCGTGCTAAAAATGTCAACTTTTGTTTGAACGTTGGTTTCTGCCAGTTATCCGCATTTATTACCGCAAGTAATAAGCCCTGAAACAATGCCGGAAAAAACTTGTTATTTTCGCACAAACAAGATTTGAATCATATCCTATGAAAAAAAGCTTTATTTCTGCCATTTTAGCGGGGGTTGCTTTCACCACTTTCGGACAAGAGAAAGTGAAGTATGTGGAGTACGACCTTCCGAATGGCTTGCATGTTATCCTACACGAGGAGCACGCTACACCGATTGTAGCTGTTTCCATCATGTATCATGTAGGATCGAAGAACGAAAATCCTGACAGAACAGGTTTTGCTCACTTCTTTGAGCACTTGTTGTTTGAAGGGTCAACAAACATCAAACGCGGAGAATATTCCGAATTGGTAGAGAAAAACGGTGGTGCTTTGAATGCAAACACTTCTCAAGACCGTACTTATTACTACGAATTGCTTCCATCTAACCAATTAGAACTTGGTTTGTGGTTGGAAAGCGAGCGTTTGTTGCACGCGAAAGTGGATCAAACAGGTGTTGAAACACAGCGCGAAGTTGTAAAAGAAGAAAAACGTCAGCGTGTTGACAACCAACCTTACGGATCGTTCATGGAAAACATGTTTCGTTTGGCGTACAAAAACCACCCATACAATTGGGTTCCAATTGGAAGTATGGAGCACTTGGACGCTGCGCAAGAGATCGATTACGTGAATTTCTACCGTACGTTCTACGTGCCGTCTAATGCAGTGTTATCAATCGCTGGTGACATCAACATCGAGCAAACAAAAAAATGGATCGACAAATATTTTAACTCAATCCCAAGTGGACAAGCGATCAATTTGTTCCGTGATTTCGAAAACTTGAGCGATGCAGATTTCATGACGAAATATGGCGTTGAGAAAAAACACTTCGATGCAAACAACTTCATGAACCCGAAAGATGCGAAAGCAAAAGCATTGGTTCAGAAGTATGCTGCTATGAAGAACGAAATCCCTCGTCCACAACCAATTTTCGAACCGATCAACGGCGTTGTGCGTGATACCGTTTACGACAACATTCAGTTGCCGGCTGTAATGATGGGTTACAAATTCCCGAAAGAAACAGACAAAGACTTCGCAGCATTGGAAATGTTGAACGCAGTATTGTCAGGAAGCACTTCATCTCGCATGAACAAGAACATCGTGGAGAAGAAACAACAAGCGATCGCTGCATTCTCATTTGCTTTCAACATGGAAGATCCGGGAATGGGCTTGGTAGCTGCCATAGCCTCTAATGGTACAGATGTAAAAGCATTGGAGCAATCTTTGGACGAAGAGATCGCATTGATCCAAAAAGAATTGATCTCTATGGAGGAATTCGAAAAGATCCGCAATCAATTCGAAAATCAGATCGTAACATCTAACTCATCTGTAGCTGGAATCGCTGAGAACTTGGCACAAAGCCGCATGTATTTCGGAAACACTGAGTTGATCAACAAACAAATGGAGCGTTACATGAGCGTTACGCGTGAGGATATCCAACGAGTAGCTCAGAAATACCTGACTCAACAGAACCGCATCATTTTGTATTACTTACCAAAAGCTAACTAACAGAAGGTCATGAAAAAGTTAATTACACTGATCGCCTTAACCGCGATCACAGGAGTTTACGGACAGGTTGATCGTTCTGTTCGACCTGCTGCAGGTACAGCTCCAGTTATCAATATCAAGGATTCTGAAGTATTCAAAACTTCGAACGGAATCACCGTGGTATTATCTGAAAACCACAAGTTGCCGCGCGTATCTTTCAATATGGTAATGGGAAGTTCTCCACGTATTGAAGGCGACAAAGCCGGTTTAAACCAAATGATGGGACAATTGATCATGTCCGGTACAAACACGCGTCAAAAAGATGCTTTGGACAAAGAGATCGACTATATGGGAGCTACATTGACAGCTGACGGTAGTTCGGTTTACATGTCTTGTTTGACGAAGCACATGGACAATGGTTTGAACTTGATGCAAGACGTTTTGATCAATCCTTCTTTCCCTGAAAGCGAATTCACGCGTATTAAAAAACAAATGGAATCAGCGTTGCTTTCTGCAAAAGCTAGTCCGGATGAAATGGCAGGAAATGCTGAGCGTAAGATCAACTTCCCGGGTCACCCGAACGCGGATGTAATGAACGAAAGCTCTTTGGCTTCTATCACACGTGATGACGTATTGAAGAATTACCAAAGTGTGTTCACTCCAAACGGAGCTTACTTGGTGATCGTAGGTGATATCACGAAGGAGAATGCAATGAAGTTGGCTGAGAAATACTTCGGTAACTGGAAAGGAACGACTGTATTCAAACAAGATTACGGAACAGGTTTGCAACCAAAAGGAAACCGTGTGATCTTCGTGAACAAGCCAGGAGCCGTTCAATCTGTGATCTCCATTTCATTCCCGGTTAACATGAAGCCTGGAGATAAGGATCAAATTCCGTTGACTGTATTGAACAGTATCTTCGGTGGTGGTGCTTTCGGTGCACGTTTGATGCAAAACTTGCGTGAAGACAAAGCCTACACTTATGGATGTTATTCGGATTTACAAGTAACGCGCGATGGTAGTTGGTTGAGCACAAACGGTTCATTCCGTAACGATGTAACGGATTCAGCAATCACACAATTGTTGTATGAGTTCAAACGCATTACAGAAGGTTATGTAACTGACGAGGAGTTGAACTTGGCAAAACAATCCATGGCTGGTGGTTTCGGTCGTTCTTTGGAAAGTCCGCAAACGATCGCTCGTTTTGCATTGAACATCATCCGCAACAACTTAGCTGCTGATTACTACAAGAACTACTTGAAGCGTTTGGATGCTGTAACGAAAGACGATGTGTTGACTATGGCACAAACGTATTTCACGAAAGGATTCAACATCGTTGTCGTTGGAAACGAAAGCGTTTTGGAAAAGATCAAGCAATTCGATACAGATGGCGTGATTGAAAAATTGGATGCTTTCGGAGATCCGGTAAAAGACATGAAGCCTGCTGATATCTCAGCTGACGATTTGTTGCAAAAGCACGTGAACGCAGTTTCATTGACTAGCAACGCAAAAGCTTTGGCTAAGAAGTTGAAAAAAGTGAAGTCTGTGAAGAAATCAATGGATTTGACTTCTGCTCAAATGCCGATGACGATCACCATGACAGACGTTTTCGTAGCTCCAAATAAAGAAGCAACGAAATTGGAAGGAATGGGAATGACATTCCAAAGTTCTTACTACGATGGTACAGCAGGTGCTGAAACAAACATGCAGACTGGTAAGAAAGAAATGACTGCTGAGGAGATCGCTGCGAAAAAGAAATCAGAAGGATTTATTCCTGAGATGAATTTCAAGAAAGGTGGTATGCAATACGAATTGAAAGGTATTGAAACGATCAATGGAAAGGATTACTACGTGTTGTTCTGCAACGATGGTGAGACAGAAATGATCAATTACTACGACAAAACTACTTTCTTGAAGTACAAGTCTGTTTCTATTCGCAAGAATGATGGCGAAACCATGGAGATCACAGTGATCTTTGACGATTACAAAGAAGTGAACGGATTCTTGTTCGCACACAAATTGACACAATCAATCGGAGAAATGTCGTTGAGCGGTGAAGTAAAAAGCATCGAATTCAACGGAACGATCGATCCGAATATGTTCAAATAATTGTTGGTATTTCACCAGAGAGGGGACTTCGGTCCCCTTTTTTATTATTTGTACTTTTGAAACCATCAAAGGAAACAAGCACATGAGTAAAGAAAAGATCGTAATTGTTGGACCTGCTTATCCGTATCGCGGAGGACAAGCTTTGGTGGAAGCGTATTTATACCAATCCCTGGAGCAACAACAGTACGATGTGCATACCGTTTCCTACAGCCTGCTCTACCCTTCCGTATTCTTTCCGGGGAGCACGCAATTCGACGAATCCAGTTTCGTTCCTTTTGAACACAGCCATAAGATCAAGCGTCTGATCAATAGCATCAATCCTTTCTCATGGTACAAAGCAGCAAAACACATTCGTGAGCACAATCCGGCAATCGTCATTTTCGTTTGGTGGATGCCCTTCTTTGGTCCGGCCCTGAGCACCATTGCGCGTTTGGTTAAGCGTAAGACCGATGCGAAAGTTGTTTTCCTCGTGGAGAATTATGTGTCCCATGAAAAACGCTGGTTCGACCGATTTTTAACAAAGATCACCTTGAAGCATGCAGATGCCTTCATTTGTCAGTCGGGATACATTCACGAACAGTTGACTTTGAACTTTGCAAGCAAACCTGTTTACAAAACAACCTTATCGATTTACGACTGCTACGATCTGAAACGCTACGATTGTTCTCAAGCGCGTGAATTATTGGGAATTACCGCCAAAAAGGGCATCCTCTTTTTTGGATTGATCCGTCCTTATAAAGGCTTGGACCAATTGCTGCGTACTTTTAAACGCTTGTTGGAAACCGATCCGGATCAATTGCTTTTAGTGGTTGGTGAATGTTACGAGAATCTGGATAAATATACCGATCTGATCAACGAACTGGGCCTGACCGGAAAAGTGCAAATGCACAACCGCTTCATCCCGAACGAAGAGATCGAACCTTACTTCAAAGCTGCGGATCTGGTATGTTTGCCGTACTATTCCGGAACACAAAGTGGCATTCTGATGATGGCCTACGGCTTTAAAATTCCGGTTGTTGCAACGAATGTGGGCGGAATCTCCGAATTGATCGTTCCTGAAAAGACCGGTATCATCGTTCCGAACAATGATCCTAAAGAATTGGAAACTGGTATCAACCGCGTATTCGAACTGCAACAAGGAATTGATTTTGCCGAACAAATTACTACCTTCACAGGCGAATTGGGCTATGCAGGCATGGCCACATTCCTGCAAGATATCCGTAAGTAATGACTGAAAAGATCCTCGTAATAAAAATTGGTGCCACTGGAGACGTGATCCGCACTACCACCCTATTACACTTGTTTCCGAATGCTGCGATCACTTGGATCACGGCCTCGTACAACAAACTGATCTTACCTCAGAATCATCCGGCTTTGCAACGCATTGTTGCCATTGAAGACATTGCTGCAAGTGGCGTACTTGAGGAACATTTCGACCGCATCATCTCTTTGGACGACGATATGAAATGTGCTTCCTTGGCTAGTTCCATTTCTCACGACAAACTATTCGGTGCTTACGTTGCCGATGGAAAAGTGCTTTACACCGAAGATGCCAATGAATGGTTCGATATGGGTCTTTCATCCCGCTTTGGAAAAGCACGTGCCGATGAATTGAAATGGGAAAACACCCATTCGTTTCAGGACATTTTGTTCCGTATGCTGGGTCACCAGTTCAACAACCATCCGTATTTTCTGTTTGAAGACATACACCGCGAACGCAAACCTTTACGCATCGGAATTGAGAATCGCTCGGGAAATCGCTGGCCAACCAAGATCTGGCATCGCTACGCTGAATTGGGTGAATTGCTGAAAAATGAAGGATACGACGTTGTGTTCTTCCAGGATCGCGACACCTTGAAGGAATACATGGAAGACATTGCCGAATGTTCCTTGATGATCAGTGGTGACACCTTGGGAATGCACATTGCTTTAGCCTTGAACATTCCATGTGTGACTGTTTTCACCTGTACTTCAGCTGTTGAAATCCATGGCTACGAATTGATGGAAAAGATCGTTTCTCCAGAATTGAAGAAGGCGTATTACAAGAATGAATATGTTCCGGAAGCTGTAGAATCCATTCCAATGGAAGCGTTCGTGCAGGCCGTTCACAAGCAATTACCGCTTAACAATTAGCTCAAAGGGCCGCGTTGTGCAGTCCTCCGGTATGAATAAAAACAACTTTCCCGGGATCTTCAGACTTTTGGATGAAATCCAGACAAGCTAAGAGCGCCTTTCCGGTATATACGTAATCCAAAGGGACATCTAAATTCGTTTGCAGCAATCGTAACCTCTCTTTTATGTCCCCGTCTGCTTTCCCGTATCCGCCAAAATGAAAATTGTCGTGAATGACCAATTGTTTCATCTTCTGGTCCACCATTTCGCCATCGAGGTAGAATTGCCATAAGAGTTCCCGAATAGCTGTGGCAGTATCAAATCCTTTCAAAACAGGTATTGCATGAAGATAGGCTTCATCAGGCAATCCTGCCAACAATCCGGCTGCAGTGGTTCCGGTTCCCAAGGCCACAAAAACATGATCGGCGTCTGAAGGCAATTCCTCCCACATTTTTTGACAACCCAACATGCCATAGAATCCATGTCCGCCTTCTGCCACTAACAAATGGTCCGGATAACGCTCCTTCCAACCTTCAATTGCCAAAGGTTCATTCCGCTCAGAATAAGTCGTTCTGTCAATAAACTGCAACTCCATGCCGAGTTCTGCGCAGCGCTTTAAATTCGTATTGCTTTCCGGATGCAATTCTTCTCCGCGTACGACACCAATTGCGTGTAATCCCGCTTTGTTACAAGCTGCAGCTGTTGCAAGTAAATGATTGGAATACGCGCCACCAAAAGTCAGGATGCCTTTACGCTGCTGAAATGTTGCCAATTCGATGTTGTACAATAATTTTCGCCACTTGTTTCCAGACACTTCCGAATCGATCAGGTCGTCCCGTTTCACGAGCAACTGAACATTCTTGCCGATCACTTGTTCCAAAGAGACAGTTTGCAAGACAGCAACTGAAGTATCATACAAATTCATAAAACAACGTATTTTTGCACCATGTTTGACGAACGACCATTACCCAAAAATAACGGTTTGGAACCGGATGACTTCTATTTCAGTCCGGAAGGGTTTATCGTTTTCACTGAGAAATACCATTTAAAGCGCGGTTATTGCTGCAAAAGCGGCTGTAAGCATTGTCCGTATGGTTATGACAAGCGCACCGATTCTTTCAAGCCTAAAAAATAGGATCAATCTTCTACGCGAATACCGTTTTCAGGAACTTTTCCTGTATACTGCGATAAGATCGATTTGATATACTTGATATCCATATCTACATCTCCGGTTGGTTCAAACAAGGAATGGAATCCACCGATCTTGCGTTTGAAATCGATGTAAGCAATATAAATCGGCACATTGGCTTGCTGCGCGATGTAATAGAATCCCTTTTTCCAGTTAGGTTGGTAGCTACGCGTTCCTTCCGGAGTAAAAACAACCATCGCTTCATCGTGCGTTTTAATGTACTCTACCACCTGTTCCGTGATATTTGTTTTTCGTTTGCGGTCAACTGGAACACCACCCATGGCCTTCAAGATCCAGCCGAATGGTGGAAAGAAGAGTTCTTTTTTGATCAAGAACTTTACGGGAACTTTGTAATACATGAAGGCCATTTTACCAATGACAAAATCCCAATTGGAAGTATGCGGACCAACCACGATCACTGCTTTCTTAACGCCTTGAGGAGTGTGCTCATCGATCTTCCAGCCACAGATCTTTAGTATCCAAAAAAAGAATTTTCCCATGGTGCAAAGGTACAATTTCAGGAAAGAACTATTTTTATCACATGCAAGTAAAAAATCGTTGGGGAAAAATAATCATTTTGCTGGGTTTCACCGCTTTGGCAATCATGCTGTTAACCATGCAGCAATTGTTCAGTAAACAACGTGAAGACAGTTCCTTCCCTTTGCCAAAGAATACACTTTGGTCCTTGCATTTCAATGCGGCAGAATTCTGGCAATCTGAAACTTACGAGGTTTTATTTGAAGCAAAAGACGATTTATTATTGGATCAGATCCAACAGGAAATTGAAAAACAACAAGATCAATCGTCAGAAAGTGGTTCACTCGGAATTGACCCGCATACCGACGTCATTGTTGCTGCATATCCCACAAAATCAGAACCTATTCTTGTATTTATCGTCCAACTCAGCGATGTGAACGCCTTTGCCAATTCGGTGAAAAATCGCTTGAATAAAACCAGCTACGGCTTTGTTAGAGATCACAATGGGATCGTAATTATTGGTAACAAAAACACTTCAAGTAACGAATTGCAAGCAATTGCAAATCAATGGAAAAAAGCCGGTCAATTAAAGCGATCTTCAATAGTAAAAAATGATAGAGGTCTCGTTTATTTCAAGCAATGGGCGAACGATGGTAATAGCTTGATCCAACAAACCAATTTTACGGTCGAGCAGAAAGAACAATCAATTCACCTGGATGGTACGTGTCACTATAAAGAAGGTCGTATCTCAAATTTGAATTATGATCTGAACGCATCCGGCTTCTACTTATCATCGCGCGTTATTCCACTCTACTTAAAAGATACTTTGAATAAATACTTACCGTTAGGATCGTTTAAGTTTACTGATATTACGGGTATCGTTATGGATTACCAAAGTGTGTACTTAGAAGAGGCAAAAGCAAACCTGCCGGAAGTATTCGGTTACTTGCCAATACCAAGAATGAACCTGATCATTCAATCGAAACAGAAGATCTCCATTCAAGAGATTATCGCTTCGTGTCCGGAAAACATTCGCGGAACGGAGAACACCTTGAATTTTGGCGAAACCGATTACCAGTTGGTACAATTGGATCCTTACACGATCTTCATTGGTATGGATCCAACAAAAGTGGTTCGCAGACAGCAAAACAATTTGCTTTCTATTCAAGGAGAAGTGGGAGCTTTGTTGCGCGTAGAAGGAAGCGGATTCATGACTGCCATAATCCAAAATTTAGGTCCGATCAAAAAAGGAAAGCAATTCCTTGAAACGACGGAGGCGATCACATTTACTGTAAGTCGTGCTGTAAACAACACCTACGAAATGAACGGCGACATCCGCTTCAAAAAAGGCAAATATCCATTGACAGAATTGACGCGATTCTGGTTTTCTTTGAGCTCCATGTAATGACAGCACCAACGGGAAAGTTTGCTTTGATCATCGCCAACGGCGAATCCTGTCGTTTCGATCTCACGCAGGAATTCGTGCAGAATGCGGAGAAAGTGATCGTATTGGATGGTGCCATGCATCGCTATCAACAACTGGATCTTCCAGCACATGTCCTGCTGGGTGATTTCGATGACGACTCTCACAACCAGGCAGCATTGAAGGAAAAATTTCCGCAACTCGAGATCGTACACGCACCCGATCAAGAGGCGACGGATTTTGAAAAGGGAATCTGGCATGCGATCAATCAGGGATACGAACACATCGTTGCACTGTGGGCTACAGGTCGTCGTGCAGACCATTCTTTTACGAATGTGGCTAACTTGATCCGTTTTCCGAAACACGTGAGAATTGAGCTGATCGATAACCATTCCTTGATATACCGCTTGCCCAATAAATTTCAAAAGGAATTTAAAAAAGGAGCTGTGGTTTCTTTGGTGCCAATTGGCGATGTTCACGGGATTCGAACAGAGAACTTAAAGTATCCATTGAATAACGAAAGTCTGCATTTAGGGCTCCGCAATGGAAACAGTAACGAACCCATAACAGATGGCTTGGTGACAATCTCGTATGAAAGCGGTGAAATGTTGCTAATGGAATGCTACGACTGATCGAGTTCTTGTAACAACTTCTTGAAATAGACAGGTGCAGCTGCTAGTCTTGAGCCATACCAACTGAAGTATTCCCCATCCACGATCAAAACTCGAGCATTTGGAAACTTTGCTTTCATTTCCTGTACATGCTTTTCGGTGAACGGAAACGGTTCGGAACTGAGAAAAATATAATCCGGAGAAATTACGTGTAAGTCACATTCCGGATAGCGGGAACCAATAAGGTGGTTTTCAAATCCCAATCTCATTAAAATGTCATCGATAAATGTATTCGTCCCAGCGCACATCCACGGATCTTTCCAGATAAAATAAGCTACTTTTCGTTGATATAATGCTGGAAGATCCAAGTTTTGGAAACCGTTTTGAATGCGAGTGATCAGTTCATTTGCCTTTTCGGACGTTTCGGTGAGTTCGCCAATTTTCGCAATCATCTCCAGCGCGTCATCTAGCGTATAAATATCGCTCATCCATACCGGAAATTCTTTAGACAAGACCTCGATCTCGCTTTGGGTATTCTCCTCCATGTTCCCAATGATCAGGTCTGGTTTCAAGGCGCGAATCTTATCCAGATGGAGCTTTTTCGTTCCTCCTACCACTTGCACTCGCTCTTTCAAACCTTTCGGATGGATGCAAAACTTCGTTACCCCTATCAAACGATCTTCCAGACCTAGATCCACAAGTAACTCTGTTTGCGATGGCACCAAGGATACAATACGAAAAGGGGAAGCAACTACTGTTACTTCCCGCTTCATTTGATCGATATAAGTTTTTGTCATCACGACAAGCAAGCGATGATATCCTGACGTGTTAGAATGTGTTTTTTACCATCCTCCAATTCTACCAAGACAGCTGGAGTTTGCTCGTTGATTAACTTGGCTGCCTCATCCAATTTCGCGTTACCTTTAACTACCGGGAATGGCGCTTGCATCACTTTGGAGATCGGTGTATCGCGCATAGCAGGATTGTCGATCAACAATTGGTACACTTGCGAATCATTCAAGGATCCTACGATCACACCGTCACGCATAACCGGAATTTGCGAAATGTTGAATTTGCGCATTTTCACAACTGCATGCGAGATCAACTCTTCCGAATACAAGGTAACCAACGGTTGGTCAGCGTGGCGAGAGATCGCATCTGCCGCCGTTTTCACCTCTTCTTCCAAGAATCCGCGTTCGCGCATCCAATCGTCATTAAAGATCTTACCTACGTAACGTGAACCGTGATCGTGGAACAATACAACCACTACGTCGTTTTCTGTCAATTGGTCTTGCATTTGAAGCAATCCTCCGATAGCAGCTCCGGCAGAGTTTCCAACGAAAATCCCTTCTTCACGAGCCAAACGACGCGTGTAAATTGCAGCATCTTTATCGGTTACTTTCTCGAAATGATCGATCACATCGAAATCCACGTTAGCCGGTAGGATGTCCTCCCCGATTCCTTCCGTGATGTATGGATAGATCTCATTCTCATCGAAAATGCCGGTTTCTTTGTATTTCTTGAACACCGATCCATAGGTATCAATTCCCCAGATCTTGATGTTCGGATTCTTCTCTTTCAAGTATTTCCCCACTCCGGAAATGGTCCCTCCAGTTCCAACACCTACTACAAAATGCGTTACTTTCCCTTCAGTCTGTTCCCAAATCTCAGGTCCGGTTTGCTCGTAATGCGCCGTGCGATTCGACAAGTTGTCGTATTGATTCACATACCACGAATTTGGAATCTCTGTTGCCAAACGACGGGATACTGAATAATAAGATCGTGGGTCGGAAGGTTCAACCGCAGTAGGACAAACAACTACCTCTGCACCAACAGCGCGCAGGATATCCATTTTTTCCTTCGATTGCTTGTCGTTCAAAACACAAATCAATTTGTATCCTTTTACGATCGCCGCCAAAGCCAATCCCATTCCGGTATTTCCGGATGTACCTTCAATGATGGTTCCTCCCGGTTTGATCAAGCCAGCTTTCTCAGCATCTTCAATCATTTTCACCGCCATTCGGTCTTTGACCGAGTTTCCCGGATTCGTTGTTTCCACTTTTGCCAAAACAGTTGCTTTGCACCCTTTTGTCAATTTGTTTAAGCGTACCAAAGGCGTATTTCCTATGGTCTCCAAAATGTTATTATAAACTTTCATAGAATGAATTACCGAACAAAAATAAGTACTTACTTTGGATAAACGTTTTTGCAAGTCGCAATTCGCGGAATTCTTCGGAACGATACTTGTAAAGCCCTGAATTACCTAATGATTACTATGAAAACAGCACATTACCTTTTATTCTTCGGATTGTTGATCTTCGCAAGTTCCTGTTCGGGAGTACGCGGCATGCGTGTACAAGTTCAACGACCAGCCGAGATCACTGTATCTAAAAATATTCAATCGGTTGCTATTCTCAATCGGTCCTTACAATCTGCACCCGTTACAGCAGAAACTGTTTTAACCGGCGAACGCAAAACACAAGACAAAGAATTGTCACGTGAATGTATCCGCGGACTGAGTGACCTATTACGCACAAGTGAGCGCTTCAAGATCAAAGTATGCGAAGGGGACTTGCCATCGGCGGATCCGCGCTCATTGAGTTTTGCAGGAATGTTGGATTGGAACATGGTAGATAGTATCTGTAAGAAATATGAGGTAGAGGCCTTATTGGTATTGGAGTATTTTGACACCGATTTTTCGTTAGTTAATCCAGGTGCAACAGCAGCAGCGGCAGTTACCAACGTGTTAAATGGGAACAATGCTGAGGTAGAAGTTACAGGAACAGCGAAAGCAACGGCAGGATGGCGCATGTACGTTCCGGCTACTCAAAGTGTGATCTACGAAAACTATTTTTCCTGGAAGAAGATCTGGCGCGAGCGATCAACGAATCCGATTGATGCAGCAGCGCGATTGATCAAGCCAAACCAAGCATTGATGGATGTCAGTTGGGCAACTGGAAACGAATTCGGAATGCGCATCGTTCCTTTGTACTACTGGGAAAACCGCTCCATGTACAAAGGTAAAAAAGGCGATATGGAACGTGGCGAACGTCAGGCATTGGCCAAAGACTGGGAAGGCGCTATTGAAACTTGGAAGATCGCTTACGATGCCAGCATGAAATCAAAAGTTCGTGCAAAAGCAGCGTTCAACTTGGCCTTGGCTTACGAAGTTATGGGAGATCTGAAAATGGCGCAGAAATGGGTGCAAACATCCTACGTGGAGCGCGATACAGACGAGGCATTGCGTTATGGGGATGTTTTGGACCAGCGCATTCGTGAACAAGATCGTTTGCAGGAGCAGATTGAAAACGGTTCAGAAAACAAATGATGCATCCAGTAATCGCATTAATAGCGGTCGTTTTCTGACCGCTTTTTTTGTGCATAACTTTTCCATTTAATTTTGAATTGCGTTGCTCAAAAAACTTTCATTCATTAACTTTGCACTATGTCAGAATTCGTTGTATCGGCTAGGAAATATCGTCCGCAGACCTTCGACACCGTTGTGGGTCAGAAGTCGATCACGAACACCCTGAAAAATGCCATCAAGAACCACCATTTAGCGCAAGCTTTTCTATTCTGTGGTTCGCGAGGAGTTGGTAAAACTACCACCGCCCGAATCTTGGCCAAAACCTTGAATTGTTTCAACCGTTCAGAGTCCATCGAAGCTTGTGACCAATGCGATAGCTGCAAGTCATTCAATGAGGGAGCATCGTTGAACATTTACGAATTGGATGCTGCATCGAACAACGGTGTGGATCACATTCGCGAATTGATCGATCAAGTGCGCATTGCTCCGCAATTGGGAAGTCACAAAGTGTATATCATCGACGAGGTCCACATGTTGTCAACGTCCGCGTTCAATGCCTTTTTGAAGACCTTAGAGGAGCCGCCTGCACACGCGATCTTTATCTTGGCGACAACGGAGAAACACAAGATCTTACCAACGATCCTTTCACGCTGTCAGATCTTCGACTTCCAACGTATCAAAGTGAAGGATATCGCGGATCATTTGGCAAACGTAGCAACGAAGGAAGGAATTACTGCTGATCCGGATGCCTTACATGTAATTGCGCAAAAAGCTGACGGGGCCTTGCGTGATGCACTTTCCATCTTCGATCAGATCGTAAGTTTCTGCGGCACAACGATCACGCACAAGGACGTATTAGAGAACCTGAACATTCTGGATCATGATTACTATTTCAAAGTAGTTGAGAATGCCCTGAATGAAGATATCCCGGCCAATTTGTTGTTGTTCAACGACGTGATGGAAAAAGGTTTTGATGCCCACCATTTCGTGGTAGGATTGGCCGATCATTTCCGCAGTTTGTTGGTTTGTAAAGATCCACGCACGGCAACGCTTTTAGAAGTTGGAGAAGCAACTGAAAAATTATTTGTTGATCAAGCCAAAAAAGTGGATGCAAACATCTGCGTTCGTGCACTTGCCGTTTTGAGTCGCACCGATGTGGAATACAAGGCATCCAAGAATCAGCGCTTGCTGGTCGAAATGGCCCTCATGCAATTGTGTTCGCTGAAAGCTGAGCAGGAAAAAAAAAATCCCTGACTGATCCGGTAGCGATCATTCCTTACGCCGGACAAAGCTTGCGGAATGATGCACCGAAACATGTCAACAAGCCTGATGCCACTCCTCCACCCCGTGCCTTCAATGTAAAACCGGAAGCCAAAGTACTTGCTGCACCAACCGGTCAATTGAATTCGACGAATGTTTCGATCAATCAGTTAATCCACCAGCAGCAAACCAAACAGCAGCAACAGCATTCAGACCTTCCGAGAAATCCATTCCATAAAGATGATGTTGTACGTCTTTGGAAAATGATGGCACATACCTTGAAATTAGGTGGACAGGAGCAAGTCTACCACGTCATGATCAAACGAGACCCTGTGCAGGTGGATGAGATCACTTTCGTGTTCGAGGTTGACAATGCAATTCAACAAAGTCGACTGGAGTCCGGTATGGACCAGATCTTGGAATTCATTCGCAAAGAGATCCAGAATTACGACTTAAATTTCTCCATTTCGATAAGCGAACACGTGGAGGATGACTTGAAATTCCTGACAGGTAACGACCGTTTCGAAAAACTAGCACGCAAAAATTCCAACCTATTCGACCTCAGAAATCGTTTTAACTTGGACATTGATTATTGATGATGAAAAAATATTTGTTCCTATTAACCCTTCCTTTATTGATTAATTGTGAGGGTGCACCCACACCAGAAGCAACAAGTCCGGAAGATGCCGAAGCAAAAATTCCTTTAGACGATCGCTTGAAACGCGATGTTGAAGCAGCTTTGGAAATTCCAGCTACCGAAAAATACGTATTCAAGATCTACAAGTCACATTTAAATAACGACTCCATTTTGGATGCAATTGTTACGGTAAACCGTATGGATTATGCGATCGATCAGGCAATTAAATCAAAAACAGAAGCCAAGGCTGCAGAATTGGGATACATGGGGAATTACAATTTCTTCTTTTACTACGACGGTGCTTTAGACCAACTTTCCGTGCCTCTTCCCATTGCTTCGTCTCCGGGAAGACCACTTGATATCAGTTTTGAACCCATCGTTTCACCAACTAAAAATGATCTGATCGTCGAATACCGCATTCGCAACTCAGCATGGCGATCGTATTATACGGTCATCAACGAACACGACTTGGTATTAGCATTCCGTTGGAAAGTATTCGATTATGCAGGTGAAGAAAAACCGGAAGCGATTAAACACGATTTTGTAGAGTCAAAAGCTGGAATTGGAAAAGACATTGCGCTTTACACCTCTTCGATAGATGATTACAATCCGAATATTGGTGACATCTACAAATACGAACCGAAGATCACGAAAAAAGGAACCCTGGAATTCTTGTTCTACTTTGATCCGCGGGTAGCCAAATTCCGCTTATATCCGGATGGTCCGGGTAGTGATTTTGCCCGTCAACAAGCCAAAAACAAAGATAAATGACGTCCCTAGAAGGACACATATCGGTAACAAAAGCACTCCGATTCCGTGAATTTCAACACGGAGAACACGTGGAGCAAATTGTATACGCGCTTCATGGATACGGACAATTGGCAGAGTTTTTCATCCGAAAATTTATACAAGAACCTCTTAAAAATACTTTGATCGTTGCGCCGGAAGGCATGCACCGATTTTATCTTCAAGGCAGTTCCGGGCGTGTGGGCGCATCTTGGATGACCAAAGAATGGCGCGAACAAGACATACAAGAGAACATCGATGCGTTAAACGAATTGTTTGCTCATTTCATTACGCTACATCCAAAAGCCAGAGTGATCGTTTTAGGATTCTCACAAGGAGGAGCAACAGCGTCACGCTGGGTAGCAGCCGGACAGATCTCGTGTAGTCATTTCATATCGTGGGCCAGCGTATTCCCGCCGGATCTGGATTCGGACGTTATGCGCAACTTGAAGATGAGTCGTAGTTTCTGTTTAGGAAATGAAGATCCCTATTTCAATGAAGAGGATGCTGAAAAGACAATCGATTTTTACCGAAATTTGTCTTTCGATGTACACACGTATATTGGAAAACACGATATTGAACCAAGTTTATTGGCAAAACTGTTGCAACATGAATAAGATACTTTCCATACTATTTTTAGGTGTATTTGCCTTAACTACTTCCGCACAGGAAGATACCGAACTTTACGAATCTGACATTGAAGAACCGACAAAAGCGGAATTAGATCATACTTCCGAAATAGGATTAGATCTACAATTTCATGCTAGTTCCGTTGGTGGAACTGTGGGAGCCGGACTGAAATATGGATACATGCTCAATCCGAATTTAGTTGTTGGCCCCAGCATTCGTTTACATCGTTCCTGGTACAACTTTCAAGGCATCAAGAGCAGTTGGAATATATACGGCGGTGGAGCATTTGCGCATTACCGCATGTACAATTACTTCTTTGTTGGTGGCGAATTCGAAATGCTTTCAACTCCATTTGTTCAAAATACAGCTACGGTTGGTTTTCAGCGCAATTGGGTTCCAACCTTTTTAATAGGTGGCGGATTTTCACGACAATTCAACGAAAGCTTCCGTTTGAACGGCGGCATCATGTACGACATTATCGACAATCCGAACAGTCCATTTAGACAAGCTTATTTCATGCGCAAAGAGAATGGCGCTTTGATCCCGGTGATCTACCGCATCGCGTTCTTCTTTGTGATCTAAATCAAGAACAAAAAAAGCGCGATTTCTCGCGCTTTTCGTTATTTCTGTAGTTTGAATGATCCGGCCGGACCGTAATCAATGAAGTCAATGTAGAAGACCAAGGTAGAGAACGGTGGGATCGTTTGCGGATCCGGCGTGTCTTTTCCGTAAGCCATTGCTTGTGGCACGTACAATTTGTACTTCCCTCCTTTTTTCAATAAGGGGAACGCAACAGTCCAACCAGGAATAACCTGACTCAGGTTGAAATCGATCGGTTGTGCACTCAAAGATGATTGCAGTGTGTCTCCATTTTTGTTCATCAACACGTAATGAGCTAATACATCTTCTGAGATTGCCGGCGAACCTCCAGTACCTGCTTTAAGTGTCTCCAAGTACATTCCCTGAGGAAGTTCTTTAATGCCTTTGATCTTTTTCACTTGCTCAAAGAACACTTTTTCCTTGCGATCTACTTCTGCAGCAACGCGGTTGTTCACTTTCACCATGAATTCAGAGAGCATTTTCTGCTTCACTTTTTCATCGATGATCGTATCTTTCTTCATCAAGCCCAACTTGAATCCGTAAACCACATATTTCGTGTCGAACTCGTTCATCGCGTTGATCTGCGACCACGATTGCTGGAACATAGATCCCAAGAATTTACCGATACACTCAGATGCACCATCAACAAATTGAGCATTGAATTCTTGTTGCGATTCTCCCAACAAACCACGGATCTGATTTTCACAATCTGCTCCATACTCGTTCGGATTTTTCAATCCCGCCTCAAATCCTTTGATGATCAATTCTTTGTTGTAGCGCTCCAAATTAGGATCTTGATCCATTTGATGTGCATGGTCTGCACCGATCAAATAAGAGATCTCTTGTTTGTACGAATTCATTGGTAAACTTTCGATCTCGTTTTCCGATTTATCAGAACCACAAGCTACCAGACTCAATGCTAAGCCCAGGAATAATGCAAAGCGTACCATCTTAGTTTTCAATGCCTAAAAGTTCAACATCGAATACCAAGGCCATAAATGGCTTGATCGCTCCACCCGGGTGTGGATGAGCTCCATACGCCAAATCTTGCGGAATGTATAGGCGGTATTTTGAACCAACAGGCATCAATTGCAAAGCCTCTGTCCATCCTTTGATCACTTGGTGTACACCAAATGTTGCCGGTAAACCGCGTGAAATAGAACTGTCGAACACCGTTCCATCGATCAACGTTCCATGGTAATGTACACGAACCGTATCAGTCGCGCTAGGCTTTGGACCAGCACCTTCACTGATCACTTCATATTGCAATCCGGAAGGAGTAGTTTGTACTCCAGGCTTGCTTGCGTTGGCAGCAAGGAAGTCTTCTCCTTCTTTTTTGTATACTTCAAATTTAGAAGCAGCAACACCTTGTACGTACTCTTGAATGATTTGGTTTGCTTGATCCGGTGAAAACTTCATGGTATTTCCTGCGAATGCATCTTTGATCGCTTCAGCCATTACAATTGGATCGATCCCATCGAGATCTTGTTGGATCAAACTATCTGCAACGCTCATTCCGATGCAATAGCTTACTGCGTGAATATCTTGTGACATGTAAAAAAATTTGGTGCAAAGATAGGGCTTTTTCGCTTTGAAGTAGTGGATAGGATTTTTAGCCAACATTGTTACATAGCTCAGATCAATCAGCCAAATCATAGTACATCACTGGCAAGTGTTCCTCCAAATGAAGAATTTATTCCTAAAGCGCTTTTAAATGACTTTTCACTTCAATCCATGGAAGAATAATTGCCTTGGTATCATCTTTAAGACTGAATTGCAGCCCTGTTTGCACTAAGCGGAAATTGGCTTTGTATTCGTCTAAAATTTGAGGAAGGTTCAAACAGGTGAGTCCAAAAAGTTGCTTTTCCTGGATGATCTCTGCTAGACGTTGATCCAAGAACACTCGGTAATTGAACTCCGGTTTAAACAGATCGGATAGCTGTGCTATTCGGTAACCCGATCCATCCAACATAACTGTAGTGTGAACAGTTTCTGAACAGACATTTGCCAGATAATCGCGTTGACTGTAGCGCAAGTATTCGTTGAAGAGCAAATTCTTTTTCACCTGAGTAAACGAGCTGAAATACTCTCCCTTAAAGTCAAAAGTGATACTCTCCTGACGCAGGAGGTAAATCGGATCTACGAAATACGGTGTTAACTCTTGATTTATAAATTGAAAAGCCACTAATTCTACCATTTGATGGCGCGTACTATTGATCAAACTTTGATCGATCACTACAAAATTATTGAGCATCCTTCCCAAACTATCTTCTTTTGACAACAATCGCTGTGCCCAGTTCAAATTATTTGGATGATATATGGGTTTACCCAGAAGGGCTGTTAAGGATTTCCCACGCGTCAAATTAGAAACCTGTGTCAAAGAAACTAAGACCTCGCCATCCAACGATATCACGCCTACCAATTGGTCATCAAAGATCAACCTGCCATTTGTGAAAGCTGCCAATGAAACATCTTTGCATTTTAGTGGAACAATTCCTTGCTGAACCGTCCACAGATACCACAACCTATCGGTTCCTTTTAAGAAAAAACTGCCTTCGCTGAAAAAGATATTCCTGTATTCAAATGGAACAACTACTTGAAAAGTACTATCCAAAATGCCAAATGCCCCTCCACTTCGTGCAATCATGAATTGTCCATGGATCTCAAATTGTGGAATATCGAACTTGCGTTCAAGCACGGTTTTCGAATCAGCGCGATAATAGGTCCACATATTCGATGTTGCTTTCTCATCTTCCTTAATCACATACCAAAAATTGTCTTGATTCAGATGGAACTTATTTTTCTTTTCAGTTATGATACGCGAATAAGAGCTAACAGGTAATACCCATTCTCCGGTTGACTTTGAAATCAACCCCTCTCCTTTCCTGTCTTGATAAACATGTATATAATCGTCCTCGAAATCTTTTAATTGTGCGCGAGGCACTTCTGCCACTATTCCTTTTTTAACGTGAAAAAAGCATACCGTATCGCGCTTATTGAAGGTATAAACTTCGGCACTGAATCTGTTGACAAAATCACTGTACAAGTAGCATTTTCCGGATGAATCGGCAACAAATTGATAATTGATCATTACGTAGTCGAAACGTTTGTCGAAGTGGTAATGGTCTTGATCTAAAAGTTGAAAACCTACTTTTGGAAAATAAGCGTAAACGAATCCATCTTTGGCAGCAAAAAAAGTGAAATTCCTTTCGAACTCACTGTCAAATCCGTAAAAGTCTTTTAAATTTCTGGTACTTCCTCCAGCGATAAAATCAAAATTTGAAATGATTGGTTGATTGTTATTATCATACAATGAGTAATCTCCCGGATTTCCTGCAATTGTAAAACCGTTGAAGAAAGTCTCTATATATGCATAGCGAACCGGAACTAACTCTTTACCTCCCCATGTCACATAACCATTCAGGTCACCAATTGAAGCGTTCAATTTGATGGTATTCTCATATTGTCCCTGCTCGTAATATGGATAAAGATGATCGTAAATAAAAGGAATTGCTATTGCACCATTGGGATAGATGGCTCCTTTTTTATTCTCATGATTTTGGAGAATCAATACAGAATCACGTTGCTTTTTGCTATTGAAAAATTCGAAGAAATTATTGGCTGTTAAGTTGTTAACCATAAACTTGCCCAGCTTATTCAAATCATTATCATATACTACAACATAACCGCTATCTAAATTATCCGCAAACGGTTTAATGGCAAAGTAAAAATTCTCTCCTCGGTAAGCTTTATAAAATATCGTCTTGTATTGAGGCTTTACGCTTTTTCCGCTTTGAAAATCATACAAACCAAATCCTTGTACTTGTTCAAAGCCGGTCTTTTTACTGCGCTTCACTTGTGCGAGCATCAAAACATTATTCTTGGTTGAATTGACCTGAAACGGATAAATTTTCCCTTCGCCATATTCAGATTCTGAATAATAAGACAAATGTGGTCTGAATCGCAGTTCATAGGGTGACTTCACCTGTATTTCCACCAAATCTGAACTCAGAATCCCATTTTTTCTCCCGTCGCGATAGATAAGTTCATGTGTTCCGATTAGAATGTCTTCATAAACCTTAGAAACTTGTTTTGTTTTTAAGTTAATAACCTGTTTTTGATGTCCGTCATAATTCAATTCTGTTAGAACCATATTTACGGTGTCTCCAGCAGCATTCAATAACCTGAATAGTTGTAAATCAGTGAATTTAGGCTCCAAAATCAATTCGTTGCGTATACTGGTTAACCCAACCCGGTCTTGATCATAGATAGCTAAAAGTGTTGTTTTGCTGGCATCAGGCATGTTCATGAAAGTAAAAGGGTACTTGCCGTCGTCGAAAAGCACGGTACCGTCATGTCGTGCTAAGCCAAAGTAATCGCCTTTACGCAGTAAATAAAAATCTTCTCCACTATAGTAATCCAAGCCATCGTTGTAGTCATTGTTATTCACGAATTCAATCTCATCGTATTCCGGTTTGATCTTGACGCGAAAATCTGAATCTAAAACCCCTAATTTTTCCTCCTGAAAAAGGAAATCTCCTTTTTCGATAAGCGTGCAGCCTTTCATCTTGAAGGGATAAATCTCTTTCCCCCTGCGATCTATGATGCCAATGAAGCCATTCTTTTCGGCTATGAACACATCGATTTTAGGCGTCATTTCCAAGAGTGAAAATTCAAATGGCAGCAACAATTCCCCATTTTCGGATAACAATCCGATCTTTCCGTCTCGTGTGGCTGACCAACAGGTTGAATTTATATAGTCCGGGGACATCGGGTGCTTCACTTGCGAAAAAATGGCTGGCCAGATCGTATCTCCCATGGAGTTTATAAAACCAGATGCACAATTATTGTAATCTTCAAATGGCCGAACAGGATACTCTTTCTGGGTCCATCCCAAGGAAGGTAAAGTAGCAATCAGAAGAAGTAGCCAATTTCGCATGGACCAACATAACGATTTTTTACATACGCGTTACGTAACATGTTAAACCACCTGTTTTATATGAACCAAAGTCGATATTCCACTATCTTTAACTCATGAAATTACTTGTCGTTTTTTTGTTACTTGGGTTTAATCTTTGCGCCCAAAGTCCGTTTCTTCTAAAACTAGGGGATGAATACATTTTTGCAGATACTACAGGAAAAGTGTACTTCGACCAGCGCTTCGATCGAGTCACCCGCAATTACGACATCCAAGGATTATACGTGGTAGAACAAGAGGGAAAAATGGGAATTGTGTTTGGACCAACGTTTTTAATTCCCTGTGTTTACGACGACATCCGACTGAAAAAGACCGAAGGAAGTCATTTCTCTTTTGCGGCCAGGAAAGGAAGGTTTTATGGCTTGATCAATGCCAAAGGAGAAATCTTGACGCCATTTACTTATCAGGTCATTTATGAACTCAACGCTTTTGGAAGTCTGCGCAATACGAACCGCGATTATTACGAGTTGAAAACGCCAACTGGTAGTGTCATGGGATCCATCAATGACAAGGACCAATTCCAGCTAGAAATAGAAGAACCTGCAGATGAAATGGAAAGTGAATCGGGATTTTTCATCTTATCTAAAGGGAACAAAACACTTCTTTACCAACACGATGAAAAACAAAACAAATTGGTAAAGCGTCTTACTTTTACCGAAGTGAAATTGAGTTTTTTCTTGAACTCCTTTTATGTGACATACCCTAAAACCGGAATTACTGAAGAATATTCGTACGCTTGCAAACTCTTGAAAAAAGGCAAAACGGAGAATCTTCTGTTAGCGCCTTTGGAGGAAAACATAGAAGCCACCGAAGGCTACGAATCGGTGGTTGCTAATGAGTATGTAAATGAGTTCAAGGAATCTGAACTAATGGAACGTCGTAGAAGCATTTCCAGAGGATTCACGGATTACATGATTCGCGGATTTGTACAAGTGGAATCTGCCAACTTTCAACAAAAAGATCAATTGCGCTATGCTAGTTCCGTTATGTTTACCCCAGACAAAGATGGACTTCAATGTTTCGTACAGTATAACTACCCCGCTTATACAAAGGCCAATGAATTTACTTTTTTAGTCCCTGGCAACAACGTGAAACCCGGAGCAAACATGATCATGCATTTTGTTTACAACAAGAAAAAACTAGTTGGTGTGATGGATGTCTTAGGAGCAAATGTTATCCCGCCAATGAAAGGTAAGATCGAAATCATTACTTCAGACCAGAAAAACGAATTCATCCGCGTTCAAACGAAACAAGCAAGCTATTTGCTCTATCATCACTTAGAGAAAAATCTTTTGGACACCCTGGTAGTTGGAAAACCGAAAGACAGCTACTCCATTTCCGGAAACGTCGTAACCATTACGCGTCCTGTAAGTAAACGTTATTCTCAAATTGGAAAAACGACTTGGGCAACCAGCAAGCGTGAGTATGTTTTTATTCAGAAAAATAATATGGTTAGCTGGTTTGATTCTGTGCGGTCGGTTCCGGCAATTCCGAGTTGGAACTATGCCTACAAGGACCAAAAAGTGGGATTGATCGGGCATGAAGCACGTATTGAGGTTCCAACAGCATACGATTCCCTTCATTTGGAGCTTGTGTACCGCGTAGATTTGGGACCAAACCCAGATTATCCCAGACAACCGTCATACCATAAGATCCAACCGATTGTCTTAGCTTTCGATCAGGATAAGATTTCGATTTATTTCCCTGTAAATGGCAGAATGATCACAAAAACATTGCCTTGCTCGACATCTAAACCAATCCATGTTTCTTATGATGGGATGTTTCTGATTCAAGAAATCGGTAATGGATTCGTAGATGTGTACACATTAGATGGGAAAAAGCTAAGTAAGGAACCGGTTCGTTTGGCTTCCGGTCGTTCTACCATTGCAGAATTCAAGGATAATTACTGGTACTTGAGAGCTACCGATCAAGCGGAAAAAGAAGTCCTGATTGGCAGTAACGGCGCTTGGTTTATCTTGCCGTGATTTCCGGTGGACGATCTACAAACTCGAACAGTCGAGTATATTTGACTAAAGGACAAATAAGTATCAAGAACAAAGTAGAGACTTTTTTTTACCACAAAGACGCAAAGAGGAATTGTTTTATTCCTATGACACAAAAAACAAGGGCGCAAAGATCTTATTCGCTGGCTCATACACCACAATAGTCGTTTGTAATTGAACCACATAGAAACATAGAACACATCCTTTTCTTTCCCACAGATCTATACTTACATAGGGTTGATCTAAGAATTGATTATCGCTGGGAACACAAAATATCATTCTGAATCTCTCCCCTTTAAGTACTCTAAAATTTCCTTTTTAAACTGATAATTTGGATCATTAATCTTGTATTCACTTTCGTTCAATAAATCGACTAAGGACAGTTTTGTTTGATTGGCCTTACCAAAGCTCCTGATATAGCAGACTTTTGAAACATTTGAACGGCACTCAACTATTAAATACTTGGCAATATCCAAATGGTCATGGATTATGGCTTCGGTAATCGCACCATATCCATCGTAATAAGTGTATAAATCGATATCTGCTCCCTCTTTTACCAAAATCTTTACTATGTCAAGACAACCAGATTTTGCTGCAATTGTCAAAGGTGTATTAATAAAATACAACCCTTTTTTAACTTCAGCCTTTTGAACAGCATTAATCTTAGCGCCAAATTTTATCAATGATTTTACATTTTGGACATTACAGATATATTGATTTTTTGAGCAAGCATCATCTAGTGCGCTTTCATTTAATTCAAAATCCCTAATGTTTGGATCAGCACCTCCTTTTAATAACTCTAAAACCGAAGAGTTCAAATTATTACTTGTGGCTAACATAAGTAAAGTATTACCAAACTTTTTTTCTTGAAAATTAACGTCGATATTTTTCTTTGACAAAATCCTTCTGATTTGCAAAACGTCCTGTTTTGCTACACTTTCAGTAAGCGGCTCCAATTCGGTATTATCAAACAATTTAAAATCATCACCTAGTAAATCATCATATATATCTTGATTACAACCAAACAATGATGTTAACATTAAACATATAACTGTTAACCTACTAAATGAATAATTATTTCGCATATCACATTGTTTCACTAACTACGGAATGTCAGTCGTTTATTAATTCTGATCAATGTATGACTACGTAATCCCCATCAACACATTTTAAAACTCCATCCACAAAACGAAAAAATAGTGGTTGACACGTATTGAGTATTAGATCACCGTTATTACAACTACACCAGACAAAATACAGCCAATCTTCATTTGATTCAACCCCATTTAAGCAAGGCTCATGCATATATTTTGTTGGACTACCGTTACCAAAGATTTTTACTATATACTTTTTCTTTTTCCCGGATAGTTGATAGTTAGTAGCTATATAGCGCCACGCATCCAATCTTTCACCGTTACAAATGTTGGTAGTGTCTTTAAAAATTCTTGAGTAATGCCTCAATTCTTTGCGACTCTGCGAGAATGCAGCTCCGTAAAAATTTGAAATCAGAATGATTATTAATAACACATTTTTGATCCCGTTAATCTGAGTTTTCATAAAACAGAAAATGAACATGAACCTTTTTATTCAACACAATATTAGTGAGTACTTTCAAATTAAAAAGACAATTAGAAAAAATCAGAACATTACAGTTTTCAATCCTGTATTTTTGATTGGTACCACGGACTTATCCGTCGCGTTTGAAAACAAGCGTTGGGGTTATACATCCCAATCTTCACTCCCTTTATGTAAATCCTCCCCCCCAATCCCCCTCCAAAGGGGGAAGCAGAAGAACTACCTTTTTCGCTGTGGTTTGCGTTTCTCATCGTTTGCCAGATCCGAAGTTTCAACGAAAGTAAATGCCTGACCGGTCTTTCCTGCTCTTCCTGTTCTCCCAACGCGGTGAATATAAGTGTCGTGATCATTCGGGATTTGGTAATTGACCACCAAGGCAACATCGTTTATATCGATTCCTCGCGCAGCTACATCCGTTGCCACCAAAACCCGGATCGTTCCGTCCTTGAACTTATTCAAGGCATTTACTCGGTAGTTCTGACTTTTATCTCCGTGAATGGAATCGGCACTAACACCTGAACCGTTCAATTTCTTGGCAATGCGATTCGCCAAGTGTTTGGTCTCAATGAACAGGATCACCTTGTCGTATTCCGGATTTTGCAATAATTCCAAGAGCAAGGTAAACTTGTCTTGATCCGGTTTTACGTGAATGATATCTTGTTGTACGCGTTTCGAGCTGGCATTTCCCTGACTCACCTCAACCAATACCGGTTTCGTTACAAACTCATCGATGATCGGTCGTTGTTTTGGATTGTTCGTTGCTGAGAAGAGCAATGTTTGTTTGCATCCAGTCAATCCGCGTTTCAATTTGCGAATATCTGCCACGAAGCCCATGTCGAGCATTTTATCAAACTCATCCAGAATGAGCGTTTCAATGTTTTGCAATTGCAAATGTCCGCGTTGCACCAAGTCGAGTAAACGACCCGGAGTACCGATTATCACCGGTGCACCTCTATTTTCCAGGCGCAGATCGCGTTCGATATTCGTCCCTCCGATATAACAAACCGTTTGCAGACGCATGCCTTTTGCTAATTTCGTACATTCTTCCTGCACTTGTAAAGCCAATTCGCGCGTTGGCACAACGATAAGTGTTTTTCGTTGCTCACGATTCTGCAAATTGTTGTCGAGCATCGGGATCAAAAAGGCTCCCGTTTTACCGGTTCCGGTGCTTGCAATACCGATCACATCCTTCTTTGCTTTCAGTGCTTCGAACGTGCGTTCTTGAATTTCCGTTGTGTGCGTGAAGCCCATCGACTGTAAATTCTTCAACAAATCTGGATGGATGGGTGAAGCATCGTAGCGTTGTCCTACGTATTTACTTTCTACAGGTTCGATCACGGCATCTTGAACCAACAAATGCACCGGCATGGATGTCGTTCGCTTGCGCGCCGGGCGCTGACTTGGTCTGCGATTATCGGGTTTAGAAGCTTTATGTGAAGGATTTTGTTTATTGGGCTTGTTCGGCTTATTGGAGTTGCTCGAATTGTTCGAACGGTTTTTCTTGAATTGTGTCATAAAATCGGTGCGCTGTGTATTACAGCTTGTAATAAAAGATAGCAGAACTATCGGTACAAAGGTAGTCTTTTTTACACAGGTTTTCAGTGCATTGCATTTATCCGGATTATAATGCCTATCTTTGTCTTGTTGGGAGAATATCCCCAGAACAGTTCTTGCATTCTAGTAGTCGCGGTTAAACGCTTCGTTTTTATCCTTCTCAGTTACAAGTTTCATTTTCTGGAATCGGATTCCACTGACATGTAGCATTTGCTGTAGGCAGTGAAATTGATTCGACATATTATTTTATGAAAACTCAAGCTTATTAAACACATTGCATTTTCCAGAGTATCTGATGCAGATTTTTCAGAAACTCTAAAGCGCCGGGTCAATTTGTACTTCCGGTTGAACCGCCTAGAAAAAAAAGCCACTACAGGCATGAAGGTGAAAACGATCGTTTTACTCCTGGCTTATATTTTTCCCATCGCATTTCATTGGTTTGGATTAGTTACCGAGCCTTGGTTGGTCCTTTTGCTTTATTCCATTAGCGGATTAGGTATTGCAGGTATCGGAATGGGAATCATGCACGATGCCAATCACGGCGCCTACACCCGAAACAACACCATGAACTACTTTTTATCGCATACCTTGGATTTAATGGGATGCAGCAGTGAAATCTGGAAGTTACAACACAACGTTTTGCACCATACCTACACCAATATTCACGGACACGACGAGGATATTACCGCTCCGATTTGGTTATTGCGCTTTTCTCCGCACTCAAAACATTACAGCGCACACCGCTTTCAGCATTTGTATGTATGGTTCTTCTACGGTATTTTGACTTTGTTCTGGGTGACAGGAAAAGATTTCGTGAAGGCTATTGGTTACCGCAAAAAAGGTTTGATCCAATCGAATAAGGAATTGACCGTCCGCTTGTTGAAATTGATTCCATTAAAAGCATTTTATTTCACCTACGCCTTGATCATTCCAATTTGGATGACGCCACTGCCGGCCTACTGGCTAATCATCGCTTTCGTATTGATGCATTTTGTTGCTGGCATATTGTTGAGTGTGGTTTTCCAATTGGCACATGTAGTTCCAGAAATGACCTATCCTCAAGCTGACACAAACGGAAGTATTGAGAACAATTGGTATGTTCATCAGTTACAGACAACTAGTAATTTTTCTCCTGGAAACAAAGTGTTAGCTTGGTATCTGGGCGGATTGACCAATCAGATCGAACACCACTTGTTCCCACAGATCTGTCACGTTCATTATCCTAATTTGAGTAAGATCGTTCAGCGCACAGCGGAAGAATACAACATTCCTTATCACGTAAACCAAACATTTTTTCAAGCACTAGCCGGACACGTGAATACCCTACGTTCATTGGGTAATACGGCCGAGGGTGCAATAGCTTAAGTATGGCAGATACCTTTAATAAAAAAGAGCGCGAAAAAAAACGCGACAAAAAGAAGCAAGAGAAATTGCTTAAAAAAGAAGCTCGTAAAGACAACACGGGTGGAAACTGGGAAAGCATGATCATGTATGTAGATGCGAATGGCCAGTTGACTTCAACACCACCTGATGGATCTGAAGTAGCTGAAATATCTGCTGAAGACATTGATATCAATATCCCAAAACGCACGGAGGAACCGGAAGATAAAACACTAACTGGTCGTATCAATTATTTCGACGACAAAAAAGGTTATGGATTTATCAAAACCGCAAATGACGAAAGTTTCTTTTTTCACCAAAACAACGTAAGTGGAAACCCGGTGATGGGTAAACAAGTGAGTTTTGAGAAAGAACGCGGACAAAAAGGCTGGAATGCCGTTCGCGTGAAGATCCTTTAAATCCAAAAAGATTAGCGAAGTCGGGTTGTTTGTATGAACGATCCGACTTTTTTTGTGTACAAACTTTCGAACAAACGAACGGATGCATCGATCTCCTCTTTTCGGATAGATACACTTTCGACATTAAATCCAAATGGAATTTGCTTTTCAGTGCAGTATTGTGTGATTCGTTCTGCAACTTCCATACACAATTCCAGGGAGCGTTCCAACATATTTTCAGCATGCAACAGATCTTGTTTCACCCAATTCGGCACATTGATTCCCAGCCATTCCATAAAAAGCAAAGTTTTCTCCGAAGCACATGGCGTTAAGGTAAAAACAAAGCGTACTTCACCCACTCCGTGTTTTTTCAAGTGGTAATGCGTATCGGCAAGGAAGTTCAAAGCATGTTCGATACTGTACACACATTGCGAAATGAAGAAAGAACAACCAGCCTCGATCTTGGACAGAACGCGCAGATGTTCATCCCCTTTTCTCGCATGACGTTCCGGAATGGTGATTCCTCCTAATTTAAGATCCGGACGAAGCGCGTGTGCCAATTGATATGCCCGTCCAATGCGCAAGTTCTGATCGTTTTGATGCGTTGATGGAGCACCTACTAAAACCAACTGTTGGTGTGGAAATGCATAGAGCCATTCCATGAAACTAGCTTCAGTAAATTTCCCAACACTACAATAAACAATAGCTTCCGGAACATCGAGTTGCTTTAAATAGTCGATTGGCGCCACTGTTTTCATAAACGGGAACGGACGTTCTAAATCCGTTCGAGCAGATTCATCTTGCAGGTCGTAAACTACCAAGCCATCTAACGCAATGCGTTTTAGACGTTCCTGCTGAATAACTGCCAGTTCTTCAATATGTTCGGGCGTATTCGCAGCTTTAGGCGGCGTGATCCCGTAATACAAACAACACGCTTCTTCCATATTATCCGATCGATTTCAAGGCTTGATCCAAGTCTTCCCAAATGTCTTCCAAGTGCTCCAAACCAATACTCAAACGCACCAAACCATCTGAAATCCCGACAGCTAAACGCTCTTCCGGTTTCAATTTAGAATGTGTGGTTGACGCTGGGTGTGTCGCAATACTGCGGCTATCTCCCAAGTTCGGAGTAAGTGAGAACAAGTTCAAGGCATCCAAAAAACGACGCCCGGCTTCCAATCCACCTTTCACTTCGAATGTGACGATCCCTCCACCCCAACGCATTTGCTTCTTGGCGATCTCCACCTGTGGATGTGAAGGCAAAAATGGATATTTCACCCATGCTACCGATGGATGATTTTCTAAACGTTCAGCAATAGCCAAAGCCTGAGTACAGTGCTTTTCCATACGCAAGTGCAAGGTTTCCAAACTTTTTGAAAGCACCCACGCATTGAACGGACTCATTGCCGGTCCGCTGTGACGTGCAAACCCCTGAATCTGTAAAATGGTCTCTGCATCCGAAACGATCAAGCCTCCCAAAACGCGACCTTGTCCGTCCATGTACTTCGTAGCCGAATGGATCGAAATGTGTGCACCGAATTTCAATGGTTGCTGAATGACCGGTGTCGCGAAGCAATTATCCACTACCAATTTGATCCCTTTTTCCGCAACTACTTTTCCGATCTTTTCCAGATCGATGATCTCCAAAGCAGGATTCGACGGAGTTTCGAGGTACAAGATCTTCGTATTCTCCTGAATCGCATTCAAGTAACCTTCGTAATCATCTGCATCAACGTAAGTTGTTGTAATACCCCATTTGGGAAGAATATTGAGGAACAATTGGTGAGTAGACCCGAAAACCGAACGCGAAGACACAATGTGATCGCCACTTTTAAGCAATGCAGCGAAAGTCGTGAACACGGCAGCCATTCCTGTAGCCGTTGCCCAAGCTGCTTCTCCACCTTCTAAAGCAGCAACTTTAGCAAGCAATTCATCTACATTTGGATTGGAGTAACGTGAATATATATTGGCTTCCACTTCATCTGAAAAGGCCGCGCGCATGTGTTCCGCATCGTCGAATACGAAGCTGGAAGTCAGGTACAAGGGAACGCTGTGTTCGTTTTCTTGTGTGCGCTCGTTCTGCAAACGAATGGCAAGTGTTTCTGGACGGTACTGATTCATGAGTAACAATGCTTATGGGTGTTGTACTTTAAGTGTAAATGCGATATCCGGGTTTAAGGACGCCGAAACCGAACAATATTTCTCGTGGCTTAAATAAACGGCGTGCTCCAATTTATCCAGCGCTACTTCCGGATTTACGGTAAACACCAGTTCAAATCGCTCGAAAGCTGCCGGAACTGCGTCCTTGCGTGTAGCTTCAACAACCACCTCAAATAGACGCACATCTTGACGTTGCTTGCGCAAGATCGACAGCACGTCAATGCTCATGCAGCCTGCTAAAGCAGAAGCCAAAGCCTCCATTGGTCGCATTCCTGCACCTTTACCTCCAATTGATGGGGCGGCATCCAAGGTAATGCTTGCCCCTTCTTCGTTAGCAACTTGAAGTACGAAAGGGTCTTCCGTGAGTTTTAAAGCTAATTTCATGACTTAAGCGAATAATTGTTCGTGAACGATTGCGTGTTCCAATTCTGGTGTGTTCAATTGAATACCATCCGGCAACACTGCCAAGAACAGATCCTGACGTGCATTCCAATCGATATTCAAAACATCCTTGAACTGGATCCAACCCACTTTATAGTGGTGCGTTGCTCCTTGATAACTCTCGATCGTTTCTTCGAAAGGCACTTCATCCAATTCTTCCTTAGACGTTGCACTCACGTACACTTTCAATTTGAAATCTGTACTCAAGGTCAACTGCTCTTCTGGGCGTGTTTTGCGGTATTCGTACGCATAATCGAATTGCAAAGCAGAAATATCGGAAAGTACAGCACTTGCAGTAGGATAGCTTCCCGCTCCTTTTCCAAGGAACAACTGACGATCAGAGAACAAAGCCTCTACCACAACCGCGTTGAATTCGTTTTCTACATTGTAAGCAAAATGCGAAGCAGGAATGAATTGCGGCGCCACAAAACCAATCACCTGATCGTTGATACGCGTTCCGAATGCGATCAATTTGATCTTCAATCCCTTTTCACGGGCATAGGTTGCATCCCACGTTTTCAATTGACGGATTCCGTAATTCCATACATCTGCTTGATCTGCCGTGAAACCAAAGGCATGTTTCAGCAACAAGACCAGTTTGTATTTCGCATCAAAGCCGTCCACATCTGAAGTTGGGTCTGCTTCCGCAAAGCCCAGATCCTGCGCGTTTTTCAAGGCAGCATCAAAGGACAATCCTTCTCCTGTTTTTGTCAGGATGTAATTCGTTGTTCCATTCACAATTCCATTGATCGTAGACAAGGAATCG
>JACCEA010593536.1_pt1 | contig 34934 bp, 28 predicted proteins | sample 7449851 | NCBI WGS metagenome assembly JACCEA01 (sample SAMN15323453, study PRJNA562643) | freshwater metagenome | isolation source: river surface water | place: USA:Blue River Watershed | collected 2017-08-18 | reverse complement strand
GAGAGTGCCGCCCAGTGCGCGACGGACGTGGCCGACAGGACGTTGCTGAGGGACATGAGGCTCGCGTTCACGGACGACAGGTACCCGCTCAGACTCTGTACGGCGGCCCAGTGCTCGATGGAGGTGGACGAGAGGCTGTCCAGACTCAGGTGCGTGTTGTTGGACAGGAGGGACATTGCCTGCCAGTGTGCGGCGGACGTCGCGCTCAACGATCCGCTCAGGGACAGCAGAGCCGCCCAGTGCTGCTCCGATGTGGTGCTGAGAGTTCCGCTCAGGGACAGAAGGGCGGCCCAATGCTGAATGGACGCGGTGGACAGAGCATCGAGGGACAGATGGGTGTTGTTGGAGAGCGTGGACACGTGGTCCCAGTGCTGCTGGGACGTTGTCGACAGCGAAGCCGACAGGCTGAGAAGAGCGGCCCACTGCTGCGTGGAGGTCGTGCTCAAGCTCGAGCTCAGGGACTGCAGAGCAGCCCAGTGCTCGGTGGACGCGGTCGAGAGAGCGTTGAGGGACAGACGGGTCGCGTTGGACAGGTCGGACATGTACGCGAAGTGAGCCACCGATGTGGTGCTCAAGCTCGAGCTGAGCGAGAGCAGGGCGGCCCAGTGCTGCACCGACGCGGTGGACAGCGCATCGAGGGACAGGCGTGTGATGTTGCTGAGGGTGGACACGTTGTCCCAGTGGGCAACCGACATGGACGCGAGGCTCATCGAGAGGCTGTACGCGTAGTCCGAGAGGCTCACGACGTCCACGAAGGTACCGTCGGCGTTGGAGATGATCCAGTGTCCGTGGGTGTCGACCTTGAAGGTGGCGACGACGGCGGAGTTCGCCTCGACCTCGAGACCGGCGCCGTTGTACGTGATTCCTCCGACGTTCATGCGGATGGTCGCGTCGGACACGTTCAGGTTCTGGGTCTGGATGCTGATGAGCGTACCGGACAGGATGATCGTGTCGTTGGCGTTACCGATGACAATCGTCTGGCTCAGCGCACCGCCTCCGATGTAGATGGTGGAGATCGCGGCGTCGTTTCCGATGACCAGGGTCCCCGCGCCGACGTTGCGGTCCACGACGAACTCGAGCGAGCTCAGACGGCTCGTGGCGTCCACCGAGAGGCTCGTGATTGCGTTCCAGTGCTGGACCGATGTTGTACTGAGGGACCCGCTCAGGGACTGCAGAGCCGCCCAGTGCTGGACCGACGCGGTCGACAGCGCGTCGAGGCTGAGATGGGTGTTGTAGCTCAGAGCCGACACATTGTCCCAGTGCTGCGCGGACGTGGTCGCCAGGGACCCGCTCAGAGACATGAGAGCCGCCCAGTGCTCGGTGGAGGTTGTCGACAGACTACCGCTCAGGGAGAGCACAGCAGCCCAGTGCTGCACCGACGCGGTCGACAGCGCGTCGAGGCTGAGATGGGTGTTGTAGCTCAGAGCCGACACGTTGTCCCAGTGCTGCTGGGAGGTAGTCGCAAGGGACCCGCTGAGCGACTGCAGAGCCGCCCAGTGCTGGAGGGAGGTCGTGCTCAGGGACCCGCTCAGACTCTGGAGAGCCGCCCAGTGCTGAATCGACGCGGTGGACAAAGCATCGAGGGACAGATGGGTGTTGTTGCTCAGGGTCGACACGTGGTCCCAGTGGGTCGCGGACGTGGTCGCAAGGGACCCCGACAGACTTGTGAGAGCCGCCCAGTGCTGTGCGGACGTCGTGCTCAGGGACCCGCTCAGGGACAGCAGTGCGTCCCAGTGCTGCACGGACGTGGTACCGAGGTCGTTGAGGGACAGCCGTGTCGCGTTCGAGAGGTCGGAGATGGCGGTCCAGTGGGCGGCCGAGGTGACACTCAGGACGTTCGACAGGGACATGAGAGCGGTCCAGTGCTGCTGGGAGGTCGTGCTCAGGGACCCGCTCAGACTCTGCAGGGCGGCCCAGTGCTGAATTGACGTGGTCGACAGGGCCGCGAGAGACAAATGTGTATTGTCCGACAAGTTCGACATGTACGCGAAGTGCGCGGCAGACGTGGTCGCGAGGGATCCGCTGAGGCTCGTGAGCGCGGCCCAGTGCTCGGTGGACGTGGTGCTGAGCGAACCCGAGAGACTCATCAGAGCGCCCCAGTGCTGTGTGGACATGGTGGCGTACAGCTGGTCGCTGAGGTACGCGGTGTTGCTCAGGTTCGCAAGGTCCCCGGACGTGACCGCGAGCGCGCTGCTGACGGACATTGCGGCGGTCCAGTGCGCGGCGGACGTGGTCGCAAGGGATCCGCTGAGACTTGTGAGCGCGGCCCAGTGCTCGGTAGAAGCGGTCGAGAGAGCCGTCAGGCTCGCACGGGTGCTGAAGGACAAGTCCGACATGTACGCGAAGTGTGCAAAGGACGTGGTGCTCAAGCTCGAGCTCAGACTCTGAAGGGCGGCCCAGTGCTGCGTGGACGTGGTGCTCAAGCTCGAGCTGAGGCTCTGCAGAGCCGCCCAGTGCTCGGTGGACGCGGTCGACAGAGCGTCCAGGGACAGACGGGTCGCGTTGGAGAGGAGGGACAGAGCGTCCCAATGCTGGACCGACGTGGTGCTGAGCGACCCGCTCAGGGACTGCAGAGCGGCCCAGTGCTGCTGGGACGTTGTGCTCAGGGACCCGCTCAGCGACTGCAGGGCGTTCCAGTGGTAGTTGGACGTGGTCGCAAGGTTCGCGAGGGACAGGGACGTGTTGCTGGACAGCAGGGACAGTGCGTCCCAGTGCTGGACGGACGTGGTGCTCAAGCTCGAGCTGAGGCTCTGCAGAGCGTCCCAGTGCTGCACGGATGTTGTGCTGAGGGAACCCGACAGACTCTGCAGAGCGGCCCAGTGCTCAATGGAAGCGGTGGACAGCGCGGCCAGAGACAGGGACGTGTTGTTGGACAGGAGCGACAAAGCGTCCCAGTGCTGGACGGACGTGGTCGACACCGAAGCCGACAGGCTGAGGAGCGCCGCCCAGTGCTGCTGGGAGGTCGTGCTCAAGCTCGAGCTTAGCGAGAGCAGAGCGGCCCAGTGCTGGATGGACGTCGTGCTGAGGGACGCGAGGGACAGGGACGTGTTGTTCGACAGGGTCGCGAGGCGGTCGCTGACGTTCGTGGTGTCCGTCTGCATCTGCAGGATGGCGAACTCCGCGTTGGAGATGCTGGCGCCGAGCGTCAGTGTTCCGGTGGGCGCGATGGAAATCGCGGCGCCCGCGCTGACGAAGATGGTGGTCCCGGTGCGCATGGTGATGTTCGCGAACGCGCGCAGGGGACCGTACAGGTTCATGGAGGTGTTCACGGCGAGCGTCTCGATCTGGAGGTTGTTGAACGCGTACGTTCCGTTCACGAGGCCGTCCACGCTGAGCTGGAGGTAGTACTCAGCCAGCGAGACGACCGAGAGACCCCACGAGATCGCAGAGATGTCGTTGGTGTACCCGGTGACCTGTGTGGACAGCGCCGCGAAGTTGAAGGACAGCTGGGACGTCTGCGCGACGGTGAACGCGTTCGAGCTCTCGAGGGCGTACACGTTGGTGCTCAGTGCGAGCACGTTCGAGCTCAGGGTGTTCGTCTGGAACTGGATGTTGCTCACGGAGTTCAGGAGGTTCGTGGTGTTGAATCCGCTGAGCTGCGCGGACAGGATCGAGATCCCGTACGTGTTCTGGGAGATGGCGTCCCAGTGCTGCACGGACATGGTGGTCGCGCTGAGGATGTGTGTGCTGACGGTGGTCGAGAGGGTCCCGATGGCGTTCGCGTTGGACACGATGGCGGTCCACTGCTGGGTGGACGCGGTGTACGTCCCGGACGAGATCGTGGTGATGTTCGCCATGTTCATGGAGATGGCGTTCCAGTGCGCGATGGACATGGCGGTCGCGTTCGCCGAGAAGATGTCGTTCGTGAGCGTGTGCGCGTACAGATTGCCGGACACGGCAGCCACCAGACCGTACAGCTGGGTGGACGTGGTCGTGAGCGAACCCGACAGAGCGTTCACCGTGGCGCTCACGGCGCTCATGTAGTCCCAGTGGGAAATGCTGGTCGCGCGGAGGCTCGAGCTCAGCGCGTCCGTGCGCTGCGAGAGCGAGTACAGGTCCGCGGACACGCTGTTCGCGAACGACCAGTGCTGGACGGACATGGTGGACACGCGCGAGCTAATCTCCGTCACGCTCAGGGACATGGTCGAGATCGCGTTCCAGTGGTCGGCGGACACGGTGCCGAGCGAGACCGCAAGGTTCGAGAGTCTTGAAGAGATCTCTGTCGTAGACAGAGACACGGTCGAGATCGCATTCCAGTGCGCCACGGACACGGACGAGAGTCTGGAAGAAATCTCGGTCACGCTCAGGGACACGTTCGAGATCGCGGACCAGTGGGTGGTGGACACGGTCCCCAGAGAGACCGCGAGGTCCGAGAGTCTTGAAGAGATCTCTGTCGTAGACAGAGACACGTTCGAGATCGCGTTCCAGTGCGCCACGGACACGGACGAAAGTCTGGACGACACCTCCGTCACCGACAGGGACACGTTGGAGATCGCGTTCCAGTGCTCGGCGGACACGGTCCCCAGAGAGACCGCGAGGTTCGAGATTCTTCCAGAGATCTCCGTGGTGGACAGAGACACGGTCGAGATCGCGCCCCAGTGCTCGACGGACATGGTGGACAGGCGTCCGGAGATCTGTGTGATCGACAGCGTGTTCGTGGAGATAGCGGTCCAGTGTGTGGCGGACGTGGACTCGAGGGAGGACACGCGGGTGCTGAGGGCGTCGTAGGAGCTCTGGAGGGACACGACGGACAGGGACACGTTCTGGAGGCGGGTCGAGATCTCGTACACGGAGAGCGACAGGGTCGCGAGGTTCCCGGCGCCGAGCTGGGCGATCTGGAACGACAGGGACGAGATCTCACCGCTCTGGACGGAAATGGAGCTCGAGAGGTCCCGGATGACAATCGTCTGTCCGTCGGTTCCTTTGGCAACCCAGTTGCCCGCGGCATTGAGCGTCATGGTCGCGGCATCGCCCACGCTGTTGACCTCGACGTTCAGACCGGCGCTCAGCGGGGAGGTCCCGCCGACGTTGACGGTGACCCAGGGGTTCGACACGTTCAGGAACGTGGCGCTGATGGCCACGGACGTACCGCCGATGATCACCGTGTCCGACACGCCACCGAGGTAGATGGTGTGTCCCGCGGTGAGCGCATCGTATCCGATGTAAATGTTTCCGTTCACGGCGTCACCGATGTGCAGGTCGGATCCCTGGCGGTTGATGAGGAACGCGAGCTCCGAGATGGCCGAGTTCTGGGACACGTTCGTGGTGTTGGAGTACGCGCTCAGGGACGCGACGTCCGCGAAGACCTGCGACACGCTCAGGACCGTGCTGTTCAGAAGGGCCTCGTTGGTGGACACGCGTCCGCTGAGGGTGCTGAGGCGTCCGGAGATCTCCGTAATGGACAGTGTGTTGGTCGAGATGGCGTTCCAGTGCGTGGCGGACGTCACCTGCAGCGAGCTCACGTGTCCGGAGATCTCGGTAATGGACAGAGCGTTGGTGGAAATGGCGGCCCAATGGGTTGCGGACGTTCCCTCGAGCGACGTCACGCGGGTCGAAATGTCCGTGGCGCTCGCGCGGAGGTCCGAGATGGCATTCCAATGGGTCACGGACGTCGCCGCCAGGTTGCTGAGGGACAGGGACGTGTTGTTCGACAGCAGGGACAGAGCGTCCCAGTGCTGCGCGGACGTGGTCGCGAGGGATCCCGACAGACTCGTGAGAGCCGCCCAGTGCTGCGCGGACGTCACTTGCAGCGAGCTCACACGTCCGGACAACTCGGTCGTGGACAGGGACACGTTGGAGATGGCGGCCCAGTGCGTGGCGGACGTGCTCTCGAGGGACGCGATGGCGCTGGACGCGGACGTGACGTTCGCGGCGTTCTGGGAGATGGCAGCCCAGTGGGTGGCGGACGTCACCTGCAGCGAGCTCACGCGTCCAGAGATCTCGGTAACGGACAGGGACGTTGTGGAAATGGCGCCCCACTGTGCGACGGACATGTCCCCGACGCTCAGACGGAGCCCGCTGAGGCTGGAGGACAAGCTCAGGATCCGCGCGTCATCGAAGGAGTTCTGGGACACGATGGCGTCCATGCGGGTCCAGTGGGCGACGGAGGTGACCGACAGGACATTGCTCAGGGACAGGACGTCTGTGGAGAGCGTCGCGAGACGTCCGGACACGTCGAGGATCGAGACGGCGTTGAGGGAGATGGCGGCCCAGTGGGTGGCACTGGTAACCTGTAGCGAGCTCACGCGTCCCGACACCTCAAGGATGGACACCGCATTCAGGGAGATGGCGGCCCAGTGTGTGGCGGACGTCACGTACAGCGACGAGACACGTCCGGACAGTTCTGTCGTGGACAGAGCGTTCAAGGAGATGGCGGCCCAGTGCTGGGTGGACGCGGTCTCCAGAAGGTTCGCACGGCCCGAGAGATCGTTCACCTCGGTGGACAGGGACGTGATGGCGTTCCAGTGCGTGGCGGACGTTGTGTTGAGGCTCTCGACGCGCGTGGACAGCTCTGTCGTCGACAGGGACATGGTAGAGATGGCGTTCCAGTGGGTCACGGACGTGTTCTGGAGGGACAGAACGTTGTTCGAGAGGTTATGGAGGGACAGGCTGGTGAGGAGGGTCGCGCTCCAGTGCGCCGCGGACGTCTGCTCGAGGCTGTAGACGGCGGCGGACACGGACGTGACGTTCGCAGCGTTCTGCGAGATGGCGGACCAGTGGGTGGCGCTCGTCACCTGGAGCGAGCTCACACGTCCCGACACCTCACCGATGGACACCGCGTTGAGGGAGATGGCAGCCCAGTGGGTCGCGGACGTCACTTGGAGGGACGACACGCGCGCGGACACCTCGGTCACGGACAGAGAAATGTTGGAGATGGCGGCCCAGTGGACGGCGGACGCGGAGTCCGCGGAGTACACGCGCGAGCTAATTTCCGCAACGCTGAGGGACACGTTGGAGATGGCGGCCCACTGCGCGACGGACGCGTTGTAGGTGCGTGTCGAGAGACCCGCGAGGTTCGCATCATCGGCGGTGTCGTGGGACTCGAGGGCGTAGATGCGGCTCGAGAGGTCGGTGACGGAGAGGGACACGGTGGAGATGGCGTTCCACTGGACATCCGACGTGTTCTGAAGGGAGCTGATGGCGGACCAGTGTGTGGCGCTGGTAACCTGGAGCGAGCTCACACGCGCGGACAGCTCTGTCGTCGACAGGGACACGTTCGAGATGGCGTTCCAGTGGGTCACGGACGTGTTCTGAAGGGAGCTGATGGCGGTCCAGTGGGTGGCGGACGTCACTTGGAGCGACGACACACGTCCCGACACGTCGAGGATGGACGCGGCGTTGAGCGAGATGGCGGACCAGTGGGCGGCGGACGTTGCTTGCAACGACGAGACGCGTGCGGACAACTCGGTGGTCGACAGGGACACGTTGGAGATGGCGGCCCACTGCGCGAGGGACGCGTTGTAGGTGCGCGTAGAGAGTCCGGCAAGGTCGGCGTCATCGGCGGTGTCGTGTGTCTCGAGGGCGTAGATGCGCCCGGACAGATCGGAGACGGACAGGCTGGTGACGGCGGCGCTGTTCTGGAGGAGGCTGATGGCGGCCCAGTGTGTGGCGGACGTCTGTTGGAGGGAGCTCACGCGGGACGAGATCTCGGTAATGCTCAGGGCTCCTGTGGAAATGGCGGTCCAGTGTTGTTGGGAGGCGACGAAGGTCCGGCTGGAGAGTCCGGACAGATCGGCGTTGTCGGAGAGATCGTTGTTCTCGAGGGCGTAGATGCGGCTGGACAGGTCGGTGACCGACAGGCTCATGCGGGACACGGCGGCCCACTGTGCGGCGGACGTGAAGGTCACTGTGCTGTTGAGGCTGAGGAGTCGTGTGGAGATCTCCCCGACGGACACGTTCGTGGTGGACACGGTCCCGGAGAGGGACTGGAGTCGTGAGCTGACTTCGCTCAGACTGACTTGCAGGGACGGAATTTGTGTTCCCTGGATGAAGGTGATATTATTGTGGTTGTTCGCGACGCTGATTCCCAGCGTGCTCACGCGCGCGCTCAAGCTGCTGAGGTCGGAGGACAGCGCAGCGCCGTTGACGCGTGTGGAGAGGGCGGAGAGTCCGGCCTCGACGTCCGCGATTTCTTGGGACAGGTTTGCGCCGGAGAGAGCCGACACGAACGTTTGTAGGCCGAAGAGTCCCACGGACATGGATCCATTTTGCACCACAAAGTCTCCGCCGGAGACCGTGAGGTACACGATCCCGCTGAGGACGACTTGTGCTGCCCGCAAGGACAAATTGTTGGAGTCGTAAGACATTCCAGATATTTACTTTTTTCGCTGGAACAAAATTTTCTGTGGGAGTTACGCGTGTCCGTAGGTGGTCTCACGACCAGGTACGGACCCGTGCGGATTCATAAGGCTCATGCAATTTTTCCACACGGTTTGTGGAAATTTTACATTTCTGGAGGTTCACGAGGTCCAAAGACGTCGACTGAACATTTCGGCGGTCTCGAGGGACGGGAACTCGATGGTGACAAAGTCGCGGACGTAAACCATGCCGTGCATGGCTCCAAAGGCTCCGTTGAGTGCGAGTTGGAAGCTGTCGAAGCGCACGGACGTGGACACGACGGAGACGTTCTTGGCGATGTCGACGACATTGAGAACCCGACGGGTCCGTATGGTCTCCAGGACGCGCGCGACGTGACAGTGTCGGTCCGCGCACAGAACGACGAAATGGCGCATCTTGCTGCGGTCTTCCGCGGACGGCGACGTGGTGGTAGTGGCCGCAGCGTCATCGAACACGGACGCGAGATTCCGTTCCTGTACGCCGGCGGTCGGGTTCCGCACGATGACGCGCGTTTCGGTCATGGCGAGGATGGACTCTCCACGGTTCAGTGTGCTTCGTTTGGGTCCCGTGGGCGAGATCCAGATCCACGCGCCCTTGCGGGACATGAACACGATCTTGTCGTGTTCGGTACCGGTGATCATGACGGACATGCCGTCGTCGGTGGCGAAGGTGGTCATGGGCTCGAGGACGAAGATGCGTTCAGCGTTCCGCACGACGGGTTTGTCGCGGTACAGACCCAGAAGGTTCCCCGTGGACTCGAAGGGACAAATGTCCGTGGGGCCGCAGTGGTTCGTGATGCGCGTCACGAGGTTCCCCGTGACTTTGATGACGGTGTACGTCCCGTCGAGGAGTCGACAGAGCCCGTACACAACGCCGGTGGACGTCCGCACGAATTCGAACAGCGGCGCGAGGCTCGAAATGACCGCACCGCTCGTCGGGTCCGTGTGGCGCATGGACGCGAGGTCCACGGGACGGACGCGTCCGTCGTCGGGGTCCCAGAGATGTCCGCGGAGGTCCCGCAGGGACGTGTTCGTGAGCGTTGGGTGCGGACATTGGAAGACGCGGAACCCGAGCGAGTAGTTGCTGGTTCGGATGGTTTCTGTGATTTCCACCGCATGGTTCAGCACGAACACGTTCGTGTCGAGGGACAGGAGTGCGTACGTCGGGGAGCAGTCCAGGATCCGCGCGGACTCACAGGCCGGGATCGGAAACTCAATGGCATTTTCGGCCTGAAATTGCACCTTGATGGCGTACGAGTTCGACACGTAGAGCACGGTGTCGTTGTCGATCACTCCGAATTTCATTTCTTTGTGATTCGGAGGAGAGACAATGGAGGAAACGACGTGGACGCGAGCGAAGGAAGTGTTCGACCGCGTCTACATATTCAACCCGTACCCGACAAAACATGAGATGCAGGACCTCGCACGGTCCACGGGTGTGGCATTCAACCAGGTGAAGTGTTGGTTCACGAACAAGCGCCGACGGTCCCCGAAGTCTCCGCCGAAGCGTTGGGTGCCGACGGCGGAGTGTGTCGACATCGAAAGCCGTGACCCCGCGGACATTCTGTTTGACGACTTTCTTGCCCTGATTGTGGTCTAAATCATTCGTAAGAACGTGTTCGGATTCGTGAGAATGTGGTTGCGCACTGCGATTTCGGTGAACAAACACTGGAAGACGCGGAAGTCGGTGTCGTGGTCATCGTGCCGGAAACACAAGTGGTTTGCGGGAGTGTGTGCGAGTTCGTGGATCATGAGGCGTGCGATGGAGTCGTGGTTGCCCGTGAGTTTGATGACGATGGTTCGCTGGTACGACCGCAGTCGACCGTCACGTCCCTGCGGGACCGCATCGGGCACGTACGCGACGGACTTGGGCTTGTTCACCGCGAGGAACTTGTCTTCCGCGGGGTCGAGGTCCTGGATTTTGTGGGTGGTGCGCGCGACGATGCGGATTCCTTCCTGGATGAACGCGGGCGTGACGGGGACGTCGGGGTTCGTGGGGTATTTCTTCTGGGGGACGACGAATGTGTTGTACGCGTCGATGAGCCGTTGGTACTGTTCAAGCGGGAGGTTCTGGTTGGTGGTGCACCATTCCCGGATCTTCGCTTCGAGGTTGTGGACCATCTGGAGTTTGTCGAGGATCTCCACAGATCCCCGTCCCCAGACGCGGGACCTCTTCCCGTCCTGCAGTTGAACGTCCGTGTACCCGACGACTTCTTCGGTGTCCCAGGAGTACCGTCCGTGTCGTGCGAAGAACGTGGGGTCGTCGTCCATGGTGTCGCACTGGCACTTTTCGCCGCGGTCCGCGGGGCACACGGGTGTGGCGGTGGACATGTGTTGTTAGTCTTTATCCTTTGTGAACAGACATAAAAATGTCGCAGGTGTGGACGTCGGAGGCGATTGCGTTTTTGCGGCTGGCGGAGTACCCGCGGACGTTTGCGGACTTTACGTTTCTGCGACAGCGTGACCGTGACCTCCTCGCGTCGGTGTACGTGCATCCGTTTGCGATGTTTGCGGAGTTGGTGGTCCTCACGAAGCAGACGGTCCTCGCGAATCTCGTGTCGGCATTGGAGGCGTGGGCGACGCGGATGGACGGTGAGCACGGTTTCTCAAAGGACCGCGCGTTGATGTTGCTGGTTGTGGTACTGAACAAGCTGGACGCGTGTGGGTTTCGCGTGACGGGCATCACGATGTTGGAGGAGCTTTTGGGGTTGACGAGTCTCGATTGATCTTTGTAGTAAAAATGATTCATTCGTTTTCGGACGTCCCGTTGGAGGGCAGGGTGGACGAGGAGAACATTCGTCTTGCGGGGTTCGATCCCGACGATGAGGAGCACGTGGTGATTCTTTTGGAGAACGACGCGGACCTTGCGGGTCTGACGGTTCTCCCGACCCGCACGGTTTCGTTGGTGCTGAACAGTCAGCCGCTTCAGTACAAGGCGTTTCGACAGGTGATGCAGTTCTTGATGCACGGGGACCGCTTTGCGGAGCTCGCGATTGTGCACGTACAGGTGGGAATGCGTTTTCTACGCGAGTGCCGTTCGATGCGTCGTTGGCGGCACTTTGAGCGCATGTTTCAGCAGCGCCGTGTGATCATTCAGATGCAGAACAATGACATGATGTCGTATTCGAACATTCCGGAGATCGAGCGGTTCCGGAGATATCTGTTGGCGGGGACGGATGTGTACCGTCATGGACAGAGAATTCACGATCGTCCGTCGGCGTCGGCGCGCAAGGCGGCGTTGACGTTGATTGTGACCTTCGCGGAAAATCTTCGTTGAGTCATTCATTAAAAACGACATGTCCAAGTTGCTCCGTGGTATTGCGAACAGCACGTTCAAGCTTCCGAGCATCTCGATGCCGACGACGTTCTCGTCCCCCCGCGGGTCACGTCCGCAGCCGATGTACGGTCCCCGCTCCGGTCCTCAGCCGATGGACCCCGCGACTTTCTTGTTGATCATGGTTATTCTTGGTTTTATTGCGTTGATGATTGTGATTTCGTATGTAAAATCGGTGTTCAACACAGTGCATCGCGTGGCCACGTTCGAGACGTTGGACAATGATTCGGAAACCACGGGGGAATCTTCGCCGCTTTCTGTGCTCGGGCTGAAAGCCATGCGAGGTCACATGTAAAAGATGTCGGTGCCGAAGTTGTCTCGGCTCCGCGAGCTCCGTTTCAATGTCCTCACCGAGGAGGAAACGCGTCGTCAGTCGGTGACGCGCGAGCTGTTCGACCCCTCCGTGGGTCTTACGTACCGCGACGGGTTGTCGCACGAAATCGCCACGAACCGTGTGAGTTTCGCAACGGTCGTGGATCCACGTATGGGTTTCGACGTGCCTCGTCGGGAGTGCAAGACATGCATGAAGTGCATGGACGTCGGGAGCGGGAGTGGTGGTCAGTTTGACTGTCCGGGTCATTTTGGGCACGTGGACCTCTGCAGTCCGCAAATTTGGCTCTTGTATTCGTCGGAGCTCGTGCGGGTTCTGGAGAGCATCTGCCCGATGTGCTCACGGCGCGTGTCGCGCATTCCGTGCCGCGTGGAGAAGCAGAGTCGGCGCGAGGCCATGGCGGACGACGCCGACGCCGGAGGCGGAGACGTCGAAGACGACGCCGAGTGTGACGACGTCGAAGGTGCCGATGCCGAAGGCGGAGACGTCGAAGACGACGCCGAGGGTGACGACGCCGAAGACGCGGAAGACGACGCCGAAGGTGGCGACGACCCGGAAGGCTCTGACGTCGAAGACGTCGAAGCGGAAGGCTCTGACGTCGAAGAAGCCGAAGAAGCGGAAGGCTCTGACGTCGAAGACGCCGAAGAAGCCGAAGGCGACGCCGACGGCGAAGGTGGTGGTTCGGACTGGTCGGACTTGGAGGACCTGGACGTGGACGATCTACTCACGGGTTCCGTGGGACCCGAGCAGGCGCCGACGAAGGCGTCGTCGACGCCGAAGGCACCGAAGAAGAAGTCGTCGTCGTCGTTCTACCTGTGCGACTGTTTCGACGCGAGCGTCCGCTTCAAGTACTATTGCAAGACGCAACCCGATGACCGCGCGCGGTACATGGAGGTGAAGGTGTCGGCGCGTACGACCTCTGCTGCGGACGCGCGGGGTCGTACGAGTCGTGTGGAGGTGTCGCAGAAGTTCATTGTGCCGACGACGAAGATCTACCAGATCCTGCAGCGCATTACGCGCGCGGACTTTCGTCAGATCTTCCAGGCGCAGCACAAGGACTTTCCTCGGGGTGCGTCGGTGCCGTACGCGCCGACGGATCTCCTGCTCAAGGTCCTTCCGGTGATTCCGACGGTGGCGCGTCCGTCGAAGAAGCTGGACAACAAGACGGCGGCGGACGTGGTGACGTGTCAGTACAACCGCGTGGTTGCGCGGAACAATGCGCTGCGCGCGCTGCTGGCGCCGGACGGTGCGTCGTCGGGGACGGTGGAGAAGAAGCGGCGCAAGAACGTGGTGGCGGTGACGGACGACATTGACGCGACGGGGCAGGCGCTTCTGTCGCACATGGGTCCTCTCCTGGGCATCGACGAGCGCCTCACGATGCTCTGTGCGGACTTTTGGAGTCTGGACGGGGTCCCCGTGGGTCGCATTGCGACGAAGCACAACACGGAAGTCTTCCGCGCGGACCGTTCGTTGTCGACGGCGGTGTCTGCGATTGTGGACAAGTCGGGCGCCAAGGGCAGCCAGACGTTTATGAACCTGCTGCAGCGCCTCCAGGGCAAGTCCGGACGGTTCCGCGGGAACCTTGCGGGCAAGCGCGTGAACTACACGGCGCGCACGGTGATCACACCGGACGATACGATTGAGCTGGACGAGGTGTCGGTGCCGTACAGCTTCGCGCGGAGTCTGACGATCCCCGTGCGCGTGACGTCGTGGAACGTGGACGCGGTGCGGGACTGGGTGCGCGTGGGCGACGTGCGCCGGATCGTGGACACGAAGGCGTCGGGCGAGGAGATTTCGATCTGGTGCGACCCGACGGATCCTCCTGCGAAGCGCGAGCTGCACGCCAAGGAGATTGTCAAGATCGGGATCGTGGTGCACCGGTACCTCCAGGACGGCGACCCGGTGATTATGAACCGGCAGCCCACGCTGCACAAGCCGTCGATGCAGGTGCACCGCGTCAAGATCCGCAAGCCCGTGGAGACGGGCGTCAAGTACTTTTTCGGCGGCGTGGTGCGTCCGCTCCCGGACGGCTCGAAGCTGGCGCCGGGGACGCGTCAGGCGCTGATGGAGGGCTTCTCGACGGACCACGACAACCTGACGTTTGGTCTGAATCTGTCGGTGACCCGTCCGTACAATGCGGACTTTGACGGCGACGAGATGAACATGCACGTCTGCCAGACGCTCGAGGCGCGCGCGGAGGAGCACGTGCTGATGCGCGTGGACAAGCAGCTCGGCTGTCGGTTCATCGGCATCGTGCAGGACACGCTCATGGGCGCGTATCTGATGTCGAGCCCCGACGCGTTCCTTACAGAGGAGTTTGCAACGTGGGTGTTCGCGCAGGCGCAGGGCAAGTACCCGGACCTCCGTCTGCCTCCGCCGGCGATCCTGAAGCCCCGCAAGATGTGGACGGGCAAGCAGATTCTCAGCATGGTGTTCCAGCACTTTGCGGACGACTTCCACCACGGCACGCCGCCGACGGTGCTGGAGGCGCCCGCGGACGACCTGTTCGTGTACCGCGGCAACGTGGTCTCCGGGCGGATCAAGAAGATGCACTTTGGCGAGGGCGGACAGGTGTTTGCGAGCGTGCACACGAACTTCGGCTCCGACGTGGCCGCACGGGTCATCAACCACTTCCAGGCGATTGTGAACCCGTGGGTGCTCCGTCGCGGCATCAGCGTCGGCATCAAGGACTGCGTGCCCTCACGCGCGACGCAGTCGAAGCTCGCGTCGATCAAGGCGTCGTTCGCATCGTCGCTGGACGCGATGCCCAAGCGCGCGTCGGAGGCGGACCTCATGTCCTTCATGGGCAAGGTGCGCGCGGAGATTGCGAAGACGGTGGTGGCCGGCGCGGAGGCGTCGGGGAACCGCATCATCGAAATGGCCCGTGCGGGTTCGAAGGGCTCGGACAACAACCTCGTGCAGATCCAGGGCGGTCTGGGTCAGCAGATTGTGGGCGGTCGTCGCCCGTTCATGGACGAGGCGCGCGTGTTCCCGCATGACCCGCTCGGTGACGACGCGTCGTCGGCGCCGGACGTGGAGTCGCGCGGGTTCGTGCTGCGCTCGCTGGTGGAGGGTTTGCGTCCCCGCGAGTACTACTCGCACGCCGCCGGCGGTCGCGAGGGCATCATCGACACGGGCATCAAAACGTCCAGGACGGGCTACTCGACGCGCCGCATGGCGTGCGTGACGGAGGGCGCGGTGGTGAGCTTCACCGGTGCGGTGTTCAACCAGAGCATCCTGCAGGGTGTGCTCACGAGCACGCTGTACGGCTGCGACGGTCTGGACGCGTCGAAGCTGGTGCGGTGCTTCATCAAGCTCCACACGATCCCCGCGGACCGCGTGGAGTCCGTGTACCTCCACGGCGTCCCGCAGGAGCACCCGCTGTACCCGAAGATGCTCGCGCAGCTGCGCAAGGACCGCGCGTTGCTGCAGAAGATTTGCGTGGCGCGTCAGGACCCGTCGGAAGCGTTCATGCTTCCGGTGGACATGAAGCACGTGCTGCTGACGACGGCTGCGGCGTCGGTTCCCTCCTCATCCTCGGCTTCGCCTGCGGTGTCGTCGGCTTCGTCGGTTCCCTCCTCATCCTCGGCTGCGCCTGCGGTGTCGGTGGAGGAGTTGTACAACGCGCTGTTTGTCTTCGATCCGAAGCGGTTCATGGTGTACCGCAAGGACACGGTGTCGGGTCGCGAGCTGAACATGTTGGCGACGCGTCTGTTCCGCGTGATGCTCCGCACGACGCTGCTGTCGCACCGTCCGCCGATGTCCGCGGCGACGTTCCGCGCGGTGATGGCGAAGGTGGAGCGGATGTTCGAGCGGGCTCTGGTGGACCCGGGCGAGCCCGTGGGACTGATCGCGACGCAGAGTCTGATGCAGTCGACGATGCAGGCGACGCTGAACACGTTCCACACGGCGGGCACGGGCGCGGGTGCGGCGGCGACGGGCGGTCTGAACTACTTCGACGCGCTGATTTCGTGTCAGACGCCGAAGGTGACGACGACGACGATTGTGCTGTCGGACCCGTCCAAGGAGTTCCTCGTCATGGACGCGGTGGCGCCTCCGGTGACCATGTGCGACGTGGTGGCCTCGATCAAGGTCTACGCCGCCGACGGTTCCGACGTGCCTCCGACGGTGCCGACGTCGTCCGCCTTTTCGGTCCGTGGGCTACAGGCGGGTCCCGTGCGGGTCGTTGACTTTGTGCTCTCGGCGGACAAGATGCAGTCGCGGTGCGTGCGTCCGGCGCATCTGATTCCCGCGCTGGCCGCACGGGTCGGCGCGAACCACGTGGACGTGTCCGAGGACCGCGTGCGTCTGTACGTGCCGGCGGCCGTGTACGCGTACTCGGTGGTGCAGGACGTGCTGGACGTGGTGATCAAGCGTCCCGTGCTGACGCCGCGTGGCAAGAACAAGAACCACCGCGGCGTGGTGAACGCGCGCCGCGTGCGCCAGGACAAGATTGTGATCCGGGACGGCGCGCTGGTCAAGGACTCGTTCGTGGCGATTGAAGTCTTTGGCAACTTCAAGCTCTCGGACGTGTACTGTCTGGACGGCGTGGACTGCGCGCGGACCTGGTGCAACGACGTGCAGGAGATCCAGGCGACGCTGGGCACGGCGGCGACGCGTCAGTTCATGTTCCGCGAACTGTTCCGCACGGTAACCGGCTCGGGCTCGAACGTGAACCCTCGGTTCGTGATGCAGGTGGTGGACTACATGACGTGGACCGGGCGTATCGAGCCCGTTACACGTCACGGTATGAAGCTTTTCGGGCCGATGAAATCGGCGGCGTTCGAGCAGCCTGGCAAGGTGCTCATTCAGGCGGCTCTGGCGGGCAAGACGGAGCACATGATGTCTCCGACGGCGAACGTCATGTTCGGCCAGGAAATCCGCGGGATCGGTACGGCGATTGTGGACGCGCTACCGGACCCGCGGTACACGGCGGCGGCGGCTGCGGCAGTCGCTTCCGCGACCGCGTCCGCAATGGAAACGGAGGAGCCGGACGAGTACTTTTGTCCGTTCGAGTTCCCGGTGGAATCGTCGGCACCGTCGGCGGCGGCGGCGGTGCAGCACACTGCTACGCCAGCGGTGGCGTGCGAAAATCCCTTTGCAGCATTTGCATAGTGTCGACGCAGTGCTGGAAGATGACGTCCTCCTCGGCGGTCACGATGACCGCGCGGAGTTTGTCGAGTTTGTTTTGGAAGATGACCTGAAGGATTTTGATGTAGCGTTTGTGATCGTGTTGAATAAACAAGAAAGCCTGGATGCACGCTGCGTAGAACTCATGGGACACGGGGTCATTCACGAGTTCCATGAGGTGCGCGATGTTTCGAACGAAGTACAGGAGAACGTGCGCCTCGAAGGACAATTCTTCGGACATGGTGATATCTATCAGAAAACGTTTCAGAGCGGGGCTGTAATTATGGCCATTTGCGGGCACGGCAGAGTTCAAACATTTATAATGGTACACACACGACAAGTTGGACGAGGGCGGTGTCGAAACGATCAGACTCATTCCAGAACACGTCGGCCAATTTACAAATTCACACATCCAAATTTTTTGGGGCGTTTACACCGCGGCAGGCAGGGACGTGTCCACCACGTATCCCATAATCGCCCGTCGGGTGTCGACGGTCGCCGGCGGCTCCGGCTGTTTGGGGATGCGCGCCTCCATGACCTCCACGAGCACGACGTTATTCAGCGGGGCCTCGAGCGTGACCGACGGCGAGCTCTCGGTTCCCGTGAGTGTAATGTACGAGTCGACGGGTTTCGAGTCGCGCCCCTTGCTGGTCACGCGGATCGTGATGTAGTACGGCTCGATGAACTGCACGGGCAGGCCGACGTTCCGCACGCCCTGTCCGGAGACCTCGAGCAGTCGGTTGTACAGGAAGTGGAACCGCAAGAACCCCGCACGGTTCGCGCTGGCCGCCTCAAGCGCGCGCTCGGGGAACATGTTCGTGCTCTCGAACTTGCGGTGCGAGTCCTCGCCGACCATGTAGAAGGTGAACAGCCGGACGCTCTCCGCCTGGCGGATGAGTCCCTCCTGTTGGTTCGCACTGATCTCGAGCTCGAGCGAGATGATCGGCGGCACGACGCGCGTGAAGACTTCGCTGGCGGTCACGGTCTGGAGGGACGTCACGGGGCTCACGGAGCTCGGGAGGGTCTCGCCGGAGAACCCGAAGACGTCGGTGAGACGCGGGTCGGTGCGGATGTACACGCCGCTGTCGAAGGTAATCGCGCGGGTCAGTGCGAACTCGTACGTCGCCGTGGTGGACCGGTTGTCCAGGTAGAAGGACAGGACGTCGTTCTGCCGCTTGAGCTTCACGAGGGGGAAGTCGTCCAGCACGCCGATGAGCTCGTCGATGAGGTCGCTGACGGTGGTGCCGTAGTACTCGATGGCGGGCAGAGGCGTCGCGTTGGGCCCGAGGATCGCCGTGAACCGGTCGGGGCTGTTGATGATCACGGACGTCCCCAGCGCGGTGGGATCGACGTACCGCGCGGTCATGCGGTAGTCGTGGAGGTGGTCGTAGGACATGAGGTCAATGAGGAACGGCACGGCGGCGAACCCGTTGATGGCGAGCGCGCCGTTGGACCGGATGATGTTGTAGTTGAGGACGTAGTTGCGGTACGCGTTGAAGCGACCGAACAGGAGCGTAAACGTGATCGTGTTGGTACCGGGCTGGTCGAAGTTCTGGAGGACGCGGAGAACGTAGTTGCCCGCGGTGGACGCGGGGATGACCGAAACCGTCGGGGCACCGTAGGCGGGCGTCACAAGAACTTCGTTCGTCTCGGCGTCGATGAGCTCGGACACGGGGTTCGGGTCGCCGGGGAGGCTCGGCGCGAGGGACACGACGCCGACGTTCTTCGGGAGCTCGTAGAGGTACTCGAGGGTGCGCGGGGTTCCGGGACCGTACGCGTCCGTAAGGAGCACAAGCTCGCGCGAGGGCAGAACGACGCGCGCGTCGATGACGGTGACCTCGTATGTGTACGAGATGGTAAAGAACGGGGGCACGGGCGTCGCCCCGTTGGAGCAGGTGACGCGGATGTAGATGGTGTCGGGGATGGTCGTGGCCTTCTTGTACAGCTTGCTCAGTTTCCACGTCTGTGTCCCGTTGGTGTCCGACGTCGCGATGGTCGAGTCGGTCGCGAAGAGGTGCACGATGTTTCCCGTCGGAATCGTGCGGGACACGAAGAGCTCGACGGACTCCTCAAACAGGATGAGCGTCGCCGATGTCAGCGACCGAAAGGACGACCCGGACATTTTCTTGCGTTTTTTTATACTCAGTACATTTTAATCACGTACGAGTCGCCGAAGGTGACGAGGGGCGCGGTGGAAGCGGATGACAAGCCTCACTGTCCCGCGGGGCGTCGTGTGAGTACAATAGTTGGCAACGGGTGGCATGTGAGAATATCGATTCCGGTGTCCCACGACAGAAAACCGTGATTCCGACTGAAGAGCGTGAAGTCGTCGATGTGGTGCTTTGTAAAGTCTTGAAGAATCGCTCGATAGTCCCGCAGGGTTTTGTGCTCCTCGACCTCCATCTCCACGCACGAGCCTCCGACGAACCGTACGAACAGCGTGAACATTTTCGTCTTTTTATATTACATATCTTCTTCGCCCGGCGCCGCAGGGGTCATTTTTGCGATCTTGCGTTTCTGCGGAGGATTGTGTCGGTAGACGCATGTACCCCGTTCGATTCTGCCGAGGGTGCACTGGAGCACCTCGATCGGTTCGCGCGAGCCCGTTTGTGTTCGGAGGAATTCCACGGCTTCCATTGCATCCGCAAGGGTTGCGAATGCACCCAGCGGTTCTCTTTCCAGGGTGGGGATCTGCACGACAAATACGACGTCCATCTCTCTTTTTTTTGCACATCGACATTCCGTCAGACGTGCACCGAACGAACGGAACTACGAAAAGTTTCCGAAGCACCCGGACTGTAGGTACGTGGTTGCGTCGTCGATCCGCCGGGGACACAAAAACTGCGCGCACATTCTGGCGTCCCGCCGGGCCGCGGGGTCGAGCGTCTGGAGTCCGCGGCTGGGGACGTAGCACGTGGGCACAAGTGTGAGCCACAGAGCCATGGCGTCTTTGATGGCACAGAATTGGAGTGCGCAATCTTTGGTGGCGAGTCCGAGGGCGTTGGACGCGATGGGTTCGTTGGCGCCGGTGGAGATCGCACGGGACATTCTGATTCCGACGGTTCCGACGGCGGCTACAAGAATGTTCTGGAGTTTCATTCGTTGTCTTTTTTGGATTATCTGTGGGTACAAAAATGAAGTTCATTCGGATCTTATGGGACATTGAGAATGTTGCGTTGCCGAAGGAGTCGTCGGTGTGCAGCATTGTGCGTCAGTTGCAGGTGTATGTGATGACCCAGGCGCGTGTGGGGCGGGACGAGCCATTCGACATGTTGGTGACGGCGTTCATGTGTCCGTCCAAGTTTCATACGACCCATGCGATTGCGAACTACATCCGCCTGCTCGACAGTGCGTGCATCGAGATCATTGCGGTGTCAGAGAAGCGCGAGGACGCGGACCGGAAGCTCGTGGCGCGCGCGCAGCGGGAGTCCCGCGTTCTTCCTCCGTCGGACACGGTGTTTGCGATCGTGTCCTCGGACAAGGACTTTTGTCCGCTGTATGCGAGCTTGCGGTCGCTGGGGTTTCGTGTGATCGTGGTGCACTGTGCGACGACGTTGGAGTGGGAGGACTCTCTGTCGTTGTACGCGCACGTCTGTGTCCAGTGGAACGACATTATCAAGGTCGTTCCCGCGGACCGTCTTCCGTCCCCGTTGGAGTTCCACCGGGTCGTGTTCGAGGGCAAGAGTCGCGTGCACCGTTCGGACGTTGCCGGACGACTCGATCCGAGTGCGTACGGGTACCGGAGTGTGTCGGCGTTTCTGATGGACGCGGTGGAGCACGGATACATGTGCATGGAGGGTGCGTGGCTGCACTTTGACGCGCGGTGTTTATCTGCCGGAACGGACGACGTGGAGGAGGACGACTACTACTCATAACTCAACAAAACGTGGTCACGAGTCTCTGTGCGACGCCTCCCGCGAGGCTGACGAACAGTACGGCGGGCGTGGTCCACGTCGGGATCTTCCGGGTCAGTACGAGCACGGACGACGCCACGAGCGCCACGCCGACGACCCATTGGAACCGTTTGGAGAACCACTGAGGTCCGGGGTTCTGGAGGAAGGGGAAGAGCCGGACGGCGGTGACGAGTCCCGCGACACCCACGGCGGCCTGGAGGACATCGGACGTGCGAAGCACGTAAACGCCTGCGAACAGGGCGAGTCGCACGACCACGCAGATCACGTACAGCTTCGTGAGGTCCGTGGGTGTGGGTGTTTGTCCGCCGAGCAAGCGTGTGAACGCGGGGGTGAAGATCGGGTCGCTATTGGGGCAGGACGACATTCTTTTTGTTTATAAGTTTGCGAAATTACCTGCGGGAGTTCATGGGATGGGGCGCGGCGGTTCCGGAGACGTGTTTGACGACGCCGGCGCCGAGGGGGGAGCTGAGGAGTCGCGGGTCGTCGACGGGGAGGCTGCTGGTGAAGACGCGGTTGTACATGGCGTCACTGCGGGACGCCTGTTCATCGTAGGAGCGTCCGAAGGACTGGGTCACAAACAGCGCACGGGCCGACGGAGGCATGCGGAGCTCGGAGGTAGCGGCGGGGTCCATGCCGAGGGCGCGGACGGTGATGCCGTCCTGCGTGTGGCGTGCCTCGAGTGCGGAGACTTCGCGGTCGGTGCGCTTGACGGAGCGGAGGCCCATGGGATCGGCGGGTCCCTGCTGCGAAATGTACCCCATGAGTACGCGGGGATCGGTGGTCCCGGGCGTGGTGCGGAACGGCGCGGGTGCGAGCGAGTCCATCATGGCCTTGGAGTTGCGTTCCGACAGGGAGTCGTTCTGCTGGGTGACGGTCGCGCGGAGGTCGCGGCTCTTGAGAACGGCGTCGGGCGTCACGTTGTGCAGTGCGAGGTTGGCGGTGACGACGGGGTTCTCCATGGTGCGAATCTTGCCACCGAAGGAGAGCTGCGGGACCTGACGTCCCTGGTCGCGGAGCATCATGGGCCGTTGGTACATCATCATGGCCGGATCGACGCCCGGCGCTGCCATGAGGTTCGACTGCGGGCGTTGGGCGATCTGTCCGTCAAAGCCCCTTGTGTACTGACCGGTAATGCGCGTGTTCATAATGTCTCTCTTTTTTCTAAACGTCGGTACATAAAAAAAATCACGTCGACGCACGGAACCCGTTGTCCGCCAGGATCTGCGTCCAAGACTTGCCCGTTTTCGTAATGGCCTTTTTGAGCCTCTCGGCGTCCGCACCGGTGAATTCTGCCAGTTTAGGGATCGTGGGTTTTTGTCCGGGTCGTTCGGTTTTCCAGCGGATGATAATCTTCTGGATGTCCACGGCGTCGGGCTCGGTCGCCGTGGGACTGGGTACCGTTCCCGGCACCGCCGCCGCTGCTGCCGCACCAACTGCCGCAGGACCCGCAAGAAACCGCATGTTCATCCATGCGACGACCGCATGGGCGCTGATGATTTCGGGGACGACGTAGCAGACGCAGGTCCCGCACGTGTACATGGCGGGTTCGAGGGATTCTCCCTCGAAGGCGACGAATGTCATCGGACAGCTTGTCGTTACAGCAGCGGCGACGCGCAAGAACCCCGGTTCTCCTCCGAGGTACTTGTGTGTCGTGAGTTTGACGTGGGGCCAGATCGTGGTGGACCAGAAGTTGGACGCGTCGGTGCAGACGGACCCCGGTGGCAGCGCGGCGAGGACGTCCCGGAGCGTGACTCTCCCGAAGGACGTCGGGGTCACGTGTGCGGTGTAGGGGTACGTGCGTACGACGCGCCCCAGTTGTGCCCAGAGGACGTCGAACCCGGTGGACGCGTCTCTTCCGTCGGGGCTCCGCAAATCCGCGGGCGCGGTCATTGCCGACGCTGCCGCAATGAACTCATCCATGCCCTCGCAAGGGTTCATTCGCGTGTCCTTTTCTTTTGTGCGTCCCATGTGTGCTGTAGATTATTCCGCGGCACTGAAAAAAGGAAAAATGTTGTCGCAGTCGTCCATGGGTGGGTCGGCGTTCCCGCCCAAGTTCGACTTCACGGCGTTGGCGAACCAGCGAAAACTCAATCGATCCCCGTCGGCTCCGTCGGCTCCGACAGTGACGTCGGGGTACCGTCCGGAACCGTCGGCTCCGTCGGCTCCGTCGGGGTACCGTCAGGAACCGTCGGCGCGGACAATGACACTGGCTGCTGCTCCTCCTCCTTCACAGCAGCATCGTACACTCCTGACAGCGCCGTCGTCGGCACCGATGGCTCCGTTGGCGGAGTCGGATTCGGAAAGATCCGACGACGATGACGACGACTATTCACCGACGGTGTCGCGAAAGTCGGTAGCGGCGTCGGAGGATCGGTATTATTCGTCGTCATCTGCCGCGACACGATCAAAGTCGTCATCGTCGTCGTCCAGGAAGTCGGTGTCGACACGGAGCAGCAGCAGCAGCAAGTCGTCACATTCGAGCCGGAGTCGTCGTTTCCGCGACAAGCACGATGTCCATATGGACAACCTGGCGGACGTCCCGATGACACAGGAGGAGTACCGCATGAAGCAGATCGACCTCATCATGGCCATGCGGCAGATGAAGGCCGACGGCATTCCGGTAGACGAGTCGGTGAAGCTGTCGCAGTCGACGCCGCTCAAGGAGCTCCAGTTCGCGCACGACTACGCGTACCGGTACGTGCTCCGCAAGTCCACGTTCGAGTCGTTCCAACAGTACCTGACGCTTGGAACGCAGATGCTCGAGATGGGCAACACGATTCTAAAGCAGAAGACGGGTGTGGGCGCGGAGCTCGACGGGTGGGGAGCGTCGGTGATGGTGAACATGCCGCGTTTCAACCGTCCGCTGCAGCGTCTGGCGCAGAAGTACACGTCGTCGTCGGAGTCTTCCCCCGAAGTCGAGCTCGCGATGCTCGTGGGGTACTCGGCAATGTCCTTCCACTTCGCAAAGAAGTATTCCATCGATCCGCAGATTGCGATGCAGTTCGCGGATTTCCTGTCGTCACAGGAACGCACCGGTGCTGCGGCCCCTGCAGCGGGGAATCCTGTAGGCGCGTCGGCTCCGTCGATGATGCGTCCCGTGGAAGCACCGATGGGAATGCGTCCCCCGGCGCCCCAGCGGAACTTCCGTCCGGCGAATTTGGACGACGACTCGGAGTTGTCCGCGGGCGAGTCCACGGAGACGGTGTCGGTTTAATCATCCCCCGTGCCGTTGACAAATTCTGTGTACCGCGCAAGCTTCTCCATGAAGAACTCCTCACCGGCGATGCTCGCGCCAGACGCGAGCACCTTGTGTACTTTGATGAGATTGTTTAAGAGTCGAATGGACTCTTTGCGTACCTCGGGGGGTGTGGACTCACGGACCTGAATGAGGAACATAATCAATGTCTCGGCAGCGTGGAGAACCGTCGGGTTCTCGAACGCCTCTTTGGTAACGTCGGCGACCAAGCGGACGAAGTAGTCTTCGGGGAAGTCCATGTGTGTGTTTTTTTTTATATCCATACATACATAAAAAGAACAATGGATCAATTTGTCGCGGCGACGTTCACAGAGTGCGTGGACAGAGCTATCTCTGCAGGCCACGGTCCCGGGTCGGTCCCATTTCTGCACGACGCGTTCGAAGTTCTTCATGTCCGCACGGTTGCTGCGGTGTACAAGAAGACGATGTCGTCGGCGTTCGCTGAGGGGAAAATCATGCAGGATCTTATTCAACATTCCTTTGTCAATCCCAAGTACCCCATTCTCATCCCGAATGTCATGCCCGATGGGTACGACGGCAGTGCGCGGGCACCGTACTTTGACACCGTGAACAATTTCGTTCGGCTTGGATCGATGCCGGGCGACATGCGTTACTTTCCAGTGTCGTGGTATTGGAAGTTCTTCTCGTCAAAGACGGCGTTTCATAGCAGCATTGCGGGTGGACCCATTCTGCATTACTTTTCATACCAACCGCATGACAATACGTTTTTTGCGCTCGACAGGGGCATTGCGGAGATGCTGAATTTCAAGGATTGTTACATTCACATGGACGAACATCCGGTTCTTCAGGCAATCGTCGAAACATGGATGTCGCTCCGAGGGTATCTGCGCGTGATCGTGACAGACCGAGCGAATGGTGGGCAGCGCCATGAGATCGTGGACGATGGCGTCTTTGCGACGGACAAAACGGCAAGACTGATCGGTCTCGTACAGCGGAAGCTGGGGCGCCCTGTCTCGCTTTTGTTCAACGGCCAGAGCCAGCTCCATCCGAATGCGGTTCTTGGCGATTTCATTACGACGCGAGCGTACCGTTCCGTTTCGGCGTTCCCGGTTACCGCGATCGAGCCCCGCAAATTCACATATTTCGGTCGGTCCATTCGTCGGCGTCAAGATTTTCTACATGCGTACATGACACGCAAGGGGTGTTCAAAGGCATTCGCAGAACACAAGTACAACAAGGCCGCTCGGCTATTCGCATAAGAGTCCTGCGATGACCTTTGCGGCGACGGCGAGTCCGTCTCCGTCATTCACAATGACGTGGTCAAATGGGAAGGTGCGCGTGGCTTCGTCGGAGTTCAGCGTGGCGAACTGTTCGGTGACGTGTGTGGGACCGTCGGGCGCCGGGAGGTCCGGACGGACCACGAGAACCGTCTGGATCCGTGCGCGCCCGAACGTGGACTGAATGAGCGCGAGTTCGTTCTCCATGCGCCAGTCGGTGACCACGACGTGTTTCGCGCCGTCCGCGAGCTTTTGTCGGATCCGCGCGATGGCCGCACGGGTCCATATATCCGGATGGACCTGTTCGCGGAACAGACGGGTCCCGATGTGAATCAATGCTTCCCGCGGCGTGGACACGACGTCCGGCAGATCTCCACAGGGCGCGTCCTTGAGGTCGTCGTCCACAAAGGTCTCGACGGGGATCCCGAGGGCGATGGAACAGACCTCGCGCAGCGCGTCGGCGAGGGCGACGGTGGACGTGTCGGGAAGTTCGGCGCACAGATGGCGGGCGAAGGTGTCCTTTCCGGCACGCTTGCGTCCCGTGACGAGCAGGATCATTCGTGCGTTTAAAACAGAACGCTCGAATGACTCTCAAAACAGAAAAGGAACAATGATCAAAATCCACGACTTCTCGGAGTCCTCGCTGACAGGGATCGTGTACGACCACGGGGACGAGCGTCTGGTGAACAACGCGAACGCGGAGCGCGACTACGTGGTGCACGTGCAGTGTCCGGACATGGTGGTGGAGCGCGCGCGTTCGAACGCGTTGCTCGTACGTGTCCCGAAGGAGCATTTTCTGACGATGACGCGTGTGGTGGAGAAGCTGTTTGATGTGATCAACTGTGCGCCGAACTTTTCGAGCGAGGTCGAGTTGTTTTCGTTCTCGTCGTTCGGGCAGATGGGTTCGGACGGGAGCTATCGGTTCCGTCTGGAGCTGGAGAACTCCGAGGACGCCAAGAGCTTTGTGTACGAAACGCCGTCGTCGGCGGACGTGTCTCCGGAGGACCTGGAGGAGGTCGCGCCGGAGACGACGGAGGGCCGTCGGATCGACGCGGTGCTTCAGATTCTGGTGGCGGTGGACGAGGAGCACAGCGAGGTGTCGTTCTCGGCGGTGGCCGAGGAGGTCCGTCTGTGTCCGCGTGACCCGCCTGCCACCGCGCCGAAGAAGTCGCGGCGCCGCCCCGTGCTTTTGTCGGCGTAGAGAGATATAAAGAACATGATTGCCCTTGCTTTGTCGGAGCTCGTGGGGGTTTGTGGGTTTCTGTCGAGCGACCTTCTCGACCAGCGTGTCTCGAAGCTGAACTTCCGGTTTCGCGTTGCGCTCCAAGCGTGTCGTGTGGTGTTTGTGGTGACCGAGCGGAACACGGAGAATCTGTGCGGGGACACGGTGTTGCAGCTGTTCAATGCGTACAGCATCGCGAGCGTTGTGTCCGTCCAGGACACGAACGATTCAGAAGTCGTGTGGCTGTCGGACGAGCTCATGAATGAGATGGCGGTCCATCTGGTCCGCACGGTGTCCGACCCGGTCCCACGGAGCGTGGTGGACTTTGTGTCCCGCGCGCCTCCGACGGTCCATGCGAACCCGATGTCACCTCTGGCGCATGTAGAACAGCAGGCCTAGCAGAACGACAAGTGCGAACAGGATGACGTACACGGACATTTCGGAGTAGATCACGACACAGGTTTTCTGTTTGTTGAGGTTGCCGAGGGGAATGGAACATCCCTTTTTCTTGGCGTCGCACTTGGCGCGGAAGGCCTCGTACCGCTCGACGAGTTCTTCGTACGTAATTCCCTTCTTCTGGAGCTTGGTGTTGACGCGTTCGTGGATGCGCCAGAGCCACCTGGTCAGCGACTCGCGGTTCTCGAGGGCTTTGGAGGGAGGATCGTCGGCGATGAATTCCTGGTACGACTCGCGGCAGTACCTGCAGGGGAAGACGAACCCGCATGTTTCGAAGAATGTCTTGTAGCGGTCCATGGTGGTCCCGGGAGCGAGTTTGTTGGATTCATCGAACTTCGCGGGGTCCATGGGGTACCCGAAGGTAACCGCGTGGAGGAACACCCATCCCGTCGGTCCCCAGATGTTCGTCATCATCCCGTTCGCGGCGTTTGCGTTGTCGAGGAGATCGGCCATTCTTTTTAATTTAACACTTATGATTTTTCGCGCTGGTCGTCCAAGTACATGGTGACATAGAAGGGGATGAAGACGGGCCACAATGCACTTCCGACGATCGCGGCGATGCAGTTCGCGAGGCGCTTGGTGTACATGCGTTTGTCCGAGGCGTCCGGTCTCGTGTGGTTGTACATGACGAACGTGTTCGCAGTGTATCCCGCGGCGTACAAGGTGGTCCATAGGAATTTCGAGGGGGTCATTTCTTTTTCTGGTTGTGGGGTTGGACACAGACGGGGATTGTTTCGGAAACTGGGTGTGTGCGGGAATGTGCGCGATTTTTTGGAGTGGGGTCTATGAAGATCCGTAGTACTCCCCAGCAAAATGTCGGAGGACTTATTTGGTCGCATTGCGACCACGGTCCACAAGATCTTCCTGCGGGACCTGGATCTCGTGGGTCACAACATCGACTCGTTCGACCAGGGCATTGAGCACCTGTTCCGGACGTTTGAGCGCAAGGAGTGGGTGCAGGTCTCGAAGGACTACGAGCCGGAGGTTCTGTACCGCATTCGGCTCACGAACCTGACGATTGTTTCTCCGCGGGTGCACAACGATGTCGCGCGTGTGGACGAGGAGCTCTTTCCGCACCACTGCATCGAGCGGGCCATGAGCTACGAGGGCATGTTCCGCGGCACGGTGCAGGTGACGATCGAGGGCACGTTTGAGAGCTCGCGTCTGCGCGAAGTCCTTCCGCCCGTGGAGTACGACTTCTTTCCGGTTCCGATCCCGGTGGGTTCGCGTCACTGCAACACGCACGCCTTGGGCGCTCTGCACCCGGACGTGTTCCGTCTGCGTGGCTGTTTTGTGATCAAGGGCCAGAAGAAGAACATCATCTGTTTCGAGACGCCCGCGACGAACCTGCCTCTGTTCCTGTCGGGCGAGGACGGGTTCTATGCGGAGATTCGGAGCCACTCGCGGTACATTCTGGGTCCGATGGATGTGACGTCGACGCAGTACGCGAACGTGGTGTTCATGAAGTCGAACGTGCTGATGTTCCGGAGCCGTTCGTTCAAGCTGAACAAGACCAAGGCGGTGACGCTGGTGAACGTGCTCATGAACCTCGGCCTGGAGACGGACGAGCTCGTCCGGGCCGCGCTGTTGGGTGCGGATCCGTCGGAGGAGCTGCGCGAGGCGCTGGCGGTGACGCTCACGAACACGGACGACTTCCCGCTGCCCGCGGACGTGCGCGCGCGTTTCGGCGTGCCCCCGGCTTCGCTGGCCCCGCACCTGGGGCGCAAGTCGTCGTCGACGGCGGAGACGCTGAGTCCCGAGCGCCAGCGTCAGTGGGCCGAGTCGGTCCTGGAGCGCGAGATCCTTCCGCACTGCGGTGTGGACAACGCGGCGAAGGTGTTGATTCTGTGCTCGATGGCGCGCCGCGTGGCGCTGGCGGCGCACCGCAGTGCCCGCGGGGTGTCGGTGGAGGTGGACAATCGCGACGACCTGATGAACAAGTGCATCAAGGGCTACGCGGACCTCGTCCAGGAGCTCTTCGTGGACGCGATGAAGGCGATTCGCGAGCGCATCAACGGCGAGATTCGCAAGACGGAGAAGCTGCAGCGTCCGCCGGCGCCCCTGACGCGCGCGACGTTTCCGACGGCGCTGCCGTGCACGCTGCCGGACGCGATGAAGACGATTGGCAACGGCCAGATTTCGTCGCGCGTCCGCGGCAAGGGCGTGGCCAAGGGCCCGACGCGCAAGGGTCTGACGCAGGCGTTTGGTCGCCTGAACATCAGCGACGACATCTCATGTCTGCGGAACTTCAAGAACCCCATCAACAAGCAGTCGAAGCAGGAGTCGATTCGCCAGATCCAGGCGAGCGCGTACGGGTACTACTGCCCGTCGGAGACGCGCGAGGGCCAGGATGTCGGTCTGGACCACGCGCTCGCGCTGCAGGCGACGACGACACTGCACGGCTCGGTGGAGGCGGTGATGGCGGTCATGGGGGAGATTGCGGGTCTGGAGCCGCTGCGCGTAACGCCCGCAGCGAGCGCGTACACTGTGTACGTCAACGGCATGCCGGTGCACACGGTCCCGGACGAGCTGGCGGTGTCGGTGGTGCAGGCGCTGCGTATGGCGCGTCGTCAGGCGCTGGTGGACGCGCACTGTTCGGTGACGCTGGGCGCGCCGTTCGATCCGTCGGCGCGTGAGATCCACGTGCGGTGCAACGCGGGCCGTCTGACGGCCGTGTACCTCATCGTGAACCCGGAGTCGGGTCTTCCGTTCCTTTTTGAGCGTTTTGGTGTGGCCATGACGCTCAAGGAGGAGCTCGATCCGGACATGCCGGCGGCGGACGAGCAGGAGGCGGTGGACGCGCTGCTGGACTTTTCCTTCGGGGACCTGTTCTGTCCGCTGACGGTGCACTTCCGCGGGGTCCCGTACGAGTTCCCGGCGGCGGTGGAGTGGATCGACGCGTTTGAGCGCAAGAACATTGTACTGGCGGAGGACGTGGAATCGCTCCCGCCGGACGCGACGCACGCGATGATCCACCCGTCGTTGATCCTGGGTTCGTCGGCGGCGGAGGTTCCCTTCCCGGACCACAACCAGTCCCCGCGCAACGCGTACCAGTGCGGCATGGGCAAGCAGGCGATTGCGGGCCAGCAGATCTCGGACATCATCGACGGCGGCATCCCGCCGCACCTGCTGTACCCGCAGCGCCAGCTGTGCCAGACGGAGTACACGCGCGCGATCCTGGACAAGCATCCGTGCCCCGCGGGCTTCAACGGGGTCGTGGCGATCATGTCGTACCTTGTGAACCAGGAGGACGCGATCCTTGTGAACCGCGACTCGGTCCAGCGCGGCATGGGCGTGACGATGCACTACCAGACCTTCACGGACACGGCGATGAACACGGGCCTGCAGTACGAGTCGGGCCTGTCGCAGGCAGACAAGTTCGCGTTCCCGGACCCGGAGAAGGTGTGCCGCGGCAAGACGACGACGCGTCGGTTCGACCACCTGGACGAGACGGGCGTGGCGATTGTGGGCAGCGTGGTGGTCGACGGCGACCCGCTGATCTGCAAGCTGCGCAAGTTCCAGTCCTCCTCCCACGAGTGCCTCACGACCATGCGCGGACTCGTGTGCAAGTGCGAGTACGCGAGCATCGTGACGTGCTACCGCGGCAACGACACGGCCGTCGTGGACCGCGTGCAGGTGACGACGAACGCGACGGGCGACACGCTCGTGAACGTGGTCGTGCGCTACGTCCGCGCGCCCAACTGCGGAGACAAGCTCGCGTCGCGCCACGGCCAAAAGGGAACCATCGGCCGCGTGGTTCCGCGCGAGGACCTCCCGTTCAACAAGGACGGCATCTCGCCCGATATCATCATCAACCCGCACGCGATCCCGTCGCGCATGACAGTGGCGCACCTGTTCGAGACGCTCGCGGGAATGTTCACGTGCGTGACGGGCGAGGACGTGGACGCCACCTGCTTCCAGACGGACTGGACGGTGGACCGGCTGTCGTCGGAGCTCAAGAAGCACGGCTACCACCCGGAGTGCGAGGAGTACATGACCTGCGGAATGACCGGTGAAATGATCGAAGGCAGCATCTTCATGGGCCCCATCTTCTACCAGCGCCTCAAGCAGATGCCGAGCGACAAGGCGCACGCGCGCGCGCTCGGCCAGGTCATGATGTCCACGCGCCAGCCGCGCGGCGGCCGCTCGGAAAAGGGTGGTTTCAGGCTCGGTGAGATGGAAAAGGACACGGTGACTTCGCATGGTGCGTCGAGCGTCATCAAAGAACGCTTCACGTACTCGTCGGACCCGTACATGATATATGTTTGTGATTCGTGCAGTCGTCCGTGCATCGGCAACGCGGACGAACGCAAACGGGTCTTTCGCTGCACGACATGCGGCAACACGGACCCCGAGAAGATGTCAATTATCGAACTGCCCTACGCGGGCAAGCTCCTTGTGCAGGAGGTCATGGGCCTCCGTGTCGGCGTGGACCTTGTGACGGAGAACGCCCTCCGGATCCGCGCGGGTTCGCCCGGTCCCGCGGGACACGCCGGCGCTGGCGCGGGTGCCGGGAGTGCTTTGTATGAATTTGAGATGTAAATAAACTTACTCGGTGGTCAGCTCGGTCACGCGGGCATCGAGGGCGGTCAGGCGGGCGTTGACGGCCGTGAGCTGCTCACGGAGCGTGCGGTTCTCGGCAGTGAGCGACTCGAGCGCCGAGAACACCTCGACGTGTCCGGTGCCGTCGATCTTGGTGATACTCTGGCAGAACGCGTCGTTCACCGACGCCTTTGCGCACTTCAGGTTGTTGAACGTAACGTCCTTGACGGCAGAGGAGGCACGGATGCGGATCATGGTGTCTGTGTTTTTTTTTTACAAACGGCGTTCCGATTTTCAAAGACACTTTTGAAACGCACGGTTTCCTAACGGAGTACGCGCGACCCACCATCAAAACCACCGAATGGAGCTCAGAGGGTACCCACGGGTTCTGGCGGAAATTCCGCAGCCCGCGCAGCGGTCGAAGGAGTGGTACGAAATGCGGGAAAATCTGATCACCTCGAGCAACATCGGGACGATTCTCGGATTGAATCCGTACAAGAAGCCGTCGGCGTACATGGAGGAGCTGGTGAATCCGCACGCGGCGCCGAAGTTCACGGGGAACGTGATGACGGTCCACGGGACGTACTACGAGGACCCGTCGATCCAGGCGTACATGGACGCCTTTGGGTACGCGGGCGCGGACCTGGGTCTCGTTCGCATTTTCGATAACGCGCACCACCGGGATTCTTCCCGCATCCGTGCACACGACCTCCATTGGCTGGCGGGGAGTGTGGACAAGTTAGTGTGGCGCGCGGAGCTGGACGTGCCTGTGCGTGCGGAGTGCATTGCGGTGGAGAACAAGTGTCCGTACGGGAACCCTCGGCTCAAGTGGGGGAGCGTGAAGGAGTACTACTGGCCGCAGATTATGATGAACATGTTCATTCTCGACGTGGACCGCGGGGACTACGTCGAGATGATCCCGAAGGGCTTCAAGGGCTCGGACTTCCAAATGAACGTCGTACGCATCCAGCGGGACGACGCGTGGATCTGGGGCGTGGCCATTCCGAAAATGGCGGAATTCTACGCGGAGTGGCAGGACCGTGTGGCCCGGAAGCGGGCGCGCGAGTCGTGTGTCCAACCCCTCGGAAAATCGGCGGCGGAAATGTGTTGAACTTTTGTTCTGCGAAATGTACATCGAATGATTGTAAAAGACGAATGCCTGTACTGTTTAAGAATGAGGGCTCGACGTGTTTCTTCAATGTGGCCATGCAGTTGTTGTTGAGTTCTCCGTCGTTCCACGTCGGGGTCCGCACGGTTCCCGGAGGACAAGACCTTGTCCATGGCTTGCGCATGATTGTGGACGCACTGGAGCGTTCGCGCGAACCGTCGGAAGCCTTTGTAATGTCCCCGCGGGCGTTCGCACCGTTCCTTCCTTTGGTGCGGAACGCGGTCGCGACGCACCGCCAGCACGACGCGACGGAGTGTGTGGACGAAATCCTGGACAAGTTGTCGGTCCCTGGGTCGACGCGTCCGCAGCCGATGCTCGTGGGCGCCGAAGGTCCCGAGGCGGCGATGCGTGCGGTGCTGTTGTCGATTGCGGCGCACGCGGGACCGTTTGCGTCCATGTGGGTGGTCACAGGCGAGGTGCAGACGTGTCTGAACTGCGACAAGGTGGTCCGCATCGAGTACACGCCGGTGCTGTGGGTCTCGCGCGTGGCGGACCGCCGTACGATTCCGGGGGCGTTGTGCGAGTCGTGTGGTTCGCGCGTGGGCCGGAAGTCGGAGACGCAGATCCACCACGCGAGCGAGTCGGTTCTCGTGCGGATCAGTCGGCACAACGACGACGGCTCGAAGAACCACCGGAACGTGGCGTTGCACGCGGGTGTGACGGTCGCGGGCCGTCCGTACCGCATGAACTGCATGGTGTACCACGACGGCATGACGTGGCAGGGCGGGCACTACACGTGCGCGATGCGTCACCACGTGACGGGGGACTGGATGTTGGACTCGGACACGTCGTGTCGGTTCGCGCCGCGGGACTTTGACATCCAGACGCACAGTATGCACAAGACGTACTGCGCACTGTATTCGTTGGACACTGCATCTGCTGCTACTCGATAACCATTTGACACGTGGCTGCGTAGAAGCCTCCTACGCCGATGACGGGGTAATCGCGGGACGCGGCGTCCATCTCGGGGAAGACGCGTCCGAAGGCGTGTTCGATGTCCATCTTGTGCGTGGCGAACTCCGGCATGCGCACGACCTCCTCGAGTCCCGCGAGGAACCGTGGGAAGAAGCGTGCGGGGACGCTGAAGAAGCGCGTCATGACTTCCTGCGGGCGCATGCGTTTGCACATGATCGCGTCGGGCGTGAACCCGGGGAAGTTGTCCATGAGGACGTAGCGTCCCGAGAGTTTGCAGAAGGCGGCGGGGGCGTCGGGTCCGTCTCCGCAACCGCCGCCACAATACTTCCGCGCGAGGTTCAGGAGCATGGCGCCCTCTGCGGCGGACTTGGGGACTCCGATGAGTTCGCGGAACACGTGCAGCTCTGCGACGCCCTCGTCGCGGAGTTGGATCATCATGTCGGTCTCAAGCGGGTTGATTTCTGCGACGACGACTTTGACGTTGGGGATGTGTGTGCGCACGGTCCGCACGGACTCGAGGAGTTGTCGGAACCGTGTGGATTCGGAGAAGACGTTGTTGTTGCCGATGCTCTTGTAGGACGACGTAACGACGGCGATGGTCGGGTTCGGTGCGAGCACGAGCGGGCGGGGGACGTGAACGAGGGGGCTTGCGAGGGGTTCGTCGGAGGTCTTGCGGATCACGCCGAACTGAACGGGGAGCGGTGCGAGAACGTGGGGGCAGAACATGTGTACCGCGTAGTTGTTCCGCTGGAAGAGGAAGAGGTTGCTGAGCGTGGACATCATAAAGTGCGCGCAGTCTCCGCGGACGGCCTCGAAGATCATGGTCCCTCCGACGCGCAGGAGTCTCCATGTTTTGTGGAAGGTCTCGTAGAAGCTCTCTTCGGCGTTCTCCATGCCCTCGACGTGGGTCGAGTCGAAGATCGCGAGGTCGTAGTTGTACGCGGGGAAGGACGCGTGGTGTTCGCGGAATGCGGACCGTGTCATGACGTGCGCCTTGTTGGCGCCGTGGAGGTACGTGACCCAGATGCGCATGTTCATGACGAGGTCCTCGGGGCTGTTGCGGACGTCGAGGATGCGGACGTCGTAGTCGCG
>JACCEA010814230.1_pt1 | contig 34960 bp, 30 predicted proteins | sample 7449851 | NCBI WGS metagenome assembly JACCEA01 (sample SAMN15323453, study PRJNA562643) | freshwater metagenome | isolation source: river surface water | place: USA:Blue River Watershed | collected 2017-08-18 | reverse complement strand
ACCGTAAGTCATGAGCTGCGCACCCCGCTCACATCAATTCGCGGTGCACTGGGTTTAGTGCTAGGCGCCTTTGCACAAACGCTATATCCGAAAATCAAAGAACTGCTTGCCACCGCCGATAGAAATGCGGAGCAGCTAGCGAGGCTAATTAATGATTTACTCGATCTGGAAAAAATGGCCAGCGGAAAAATGACATTTACCATGGAGGATTCGAACCTTTGCCAACTAGCCCGGGAAGCGATTACCAGTATTGAACCCTACGCGGCAAAACACGGTATCAAATTGCATTTCAACGCACAGAACATACAACAATTCGCCGAGGTGGACAAAACGAGAATCTTGCAGGTTTTGTTTAATTTACTATCCAATGCCATTAAATTTTCGGCTGACGGGCAATCAGTGATTTTATCGCTGCAAGAAAATCCGCAATATCATCAGTTTAGTGTCAAAGATTTTGGGCGAGGAATTCCCGAAGAGTTTAGAGCAAAGATGTTTCAGCGATTTGCGCAAGCGGATAGCACTGATGCACGCGAAAAAGGCGGCACTGGGCTCGGCCTTAATATCGTTCAAATGATCGTTCAAGCACACGGAGGCAAGGTGGAGTTCTTTAGCGAAACCGGCAAGGGAACTGAGTTTTTTATCAAACTTCCAAAACATCTGCCTGCGGCGCTTACCGCCGCAGGCGAGAAGAGTTAACCTAACTTGCGACGACGCGCCACACCCAGGCCGAGCAAACCCAAACCCAACAACAATAAAGTCGAAGGCTCTGGCACAGTAACAGGTGGTTGCGGAGGAGTAATGCCGTGTACAGTTTGCAAATTACCGGAAATACCGGCCCCTAAAAAGCGCACGCCATTTAGGGTTAAACCGTCACCCAATTGGAAATAACCATCCGGTGCGATGTATGTGCCTTGCATACTGCCAGCAGCGACATTTACGTGGCCGCTATTCAATACGCCGTGCACGTTGAACAAAACATTATCCGCTGAAATACCATCGAGAATAATTGCGGCACCACCGCCGAGAATAAAACCAAAAAAATCCACGTTTACAATAAACACATCATCGGCGTTGCCTTTCAGCGTCAGGCTTTTGCCCGCACTCAAATTCAATCCGAGAATGTTAAATACCGATACGTCGCCCTGACGATTAAAGGTTTGCGTAGTGTTAATATAACCGGCATTCACACCAGCAAGCGCCTTGGCAGTTTGCGATGCACCTTTAAGATCGGCGTAAAGCGCATCCCAAAAGCCAGCGCCCTGAACGGTTTTTTCGCCATCAATACTGGCACCGGGGTTCTGTGTGAGCGAGCCGAAATCTGCATCGCCGTGAATCACTGAACCGTGAGCCATATTAAGCGTGTTGCGCACCCCCACATTACCGTAGATCTCAGCTTCTGAACCCAATTCCAGGTTGCCGTACAGCGGTTGGCCGTACCAGATATTGGTGCCGTGCGAGAGCAAGGTGTAATTGCTGGCGTTACCCAAATCCACCGGTAGCGCAAATACCTGGGCAGATGCCAAAGCGAGGGTCGCTGTGGCTAATTTGATGAATTGTTTAATCACGGAGGTTTCCTTTGGTTGATTTGACCTAATGAGTGGTTTAACCCTGCTTTTACTGTATTTATAAGATTTGTATGTAAAGGAGTTCTTTTTTGGAAGTAGTGGTCATTAGGGTTGCGCGTGAATCAGCAATATCTGCACCATTTTGGGAACACCCAATGAAAACAGTGATTTGCATCACAGACGAGAGATCAGCGAAGCGCCAAGTGTAAAAGCTTTCGACAACGTTGTCTTGCAATAAAAAGGCTTCAGGAGTGGTTATGGAGCAGTGGGATTTGCAGCAGATACCTAGCGACAAAGCTGAAAACTAAGTACAACTTTTAAGCCCCCCAAGGTTTCAGATTCGCCAAGATCTAACCCGGCCTCGTGCCACTGGGCGATACGCTCGACAATTGCCAATCCCAAACCATGACCCCGACGCGTATCGGTCGCCTCCAAATGACTACTGCGATAAAAAGGTTTAAGTACTTTATCCCGCTCTTCCGGTGCAACGCCTGAACCATTGTCTTCCACAACCAACAGCATCTCTTGCGCATGTAAATCCAGACTCAGGCGCACCTTCCCGCCGCCATAGCGCAAGGCATTTTGCAGCAAATTGTGCAGCAGCATGGCTATATATTCGGTATCTACCCTGCAACAACCACGTATCGCCGCAGGAGCAACCAGCAATTCAACTTGCTCGCGATAAAACTCCCCGTGCAAAGTCTGCACAAAATCCGCAATAACGGTGGGTGCAGGGCGAAATGAAATTTGTGCTTGCTCCAGGCGCGCATAATTCAGAAGCGCCTCTACCAATCCTTCCATCGCGACCATGTCACGATTTAAATGCGCCAGTTGGCGCTGTTGCAGGGGCGGCAAATCTGCCTCACCCAATACATCCAACCCGAAACGCAAACGCGCCAGCGGCGTACGCAAATCGTGAGAAAGCCCACGCGATAATAATTTATTGTTCGCAATTAATTGTTCGATGCGCTGCGCCATGCGGTTGAATTCCACTTCAATGGAATTGATGTAGGAGTTTTTATCGATAGCGATGCGCGCTTGCAAATTGCCTGCACCAAATTCCTGTGCGGTGCGACGCAATAACGCCAGGCGCCGCAACAGCGGATACAACCACACCAGCACCATTAAAATCACGCCGGCATAAAATAAGAACGTGAGCAGCCAATTAATCCAGCTACCGGATTCCTGGCGCAACTCATCGGGTAACATTAAGGACAATACCTGATCCTGACTGGCGAGATAATAATTCAGGCTCAGCTGATCACCTGACTCAAGCAACAAGGCCTCGCCCTTCTCAAAACTTGCTTTCAAATTTTCTGGCAGGGGAAATTCTGCATAGGGAATCACTTGCGGGTGCAAATTAGAGAAGGCAAACCAATCATCCCATTCAACCTGCACACCTTGCTGATCAATTAAAATAGCCAGATCGCGGCCAACATTCTTATACGCATTGAGCGCAGAATCCTCCAGTGCAGGTTGCTGCTGGCTGTACCACTGATCAATTCCCCAACCCAAACCAATCACAGCCGACACCACCACAATAAGCAGCGAGAGAGTTAACCGCCTCACGAATTAATCCCACGCCTCGGGTGAAAATAAATAACCACGTGCCCACACGGTTTTTATGCGGTAGGGTTGCTCGGTGTTATCGAGCAATTTTTTGCGCAAGCGTGAAATGCGAATATCGATCGACCGATCAAAGCCATCGTATTCAAATCCGCGCAACTGGCTAACCAATTGATCTCGACTGAGGACCTGCCCCGCCTGGCTCGCCAATAACCAAAGCACATCAAATTCGTTGGCGGTGAGTGGTACCGCTTGTTCGCGATAGAAGACTGCCTTGGCATCGCGTAAAATTTTTAATTGACCAAACTTCAACTGACCGTCAGGTAGCTCTTGTGTTTGCTCCAGCGGTTCGCGCCGCAACAGTGCCTTGATGCGCGCAAGCAAGACGCGCGGACGAATAGGTTTATTGAGGTAATCATTCGCGCCCAATTCCAACCCTAAGACTTCATCAGTTTCTTCATTGAGCGCAGTGAGCATTAAAATTGGCCCATTAAAAAAAGTGCGCAACTCGCGGCACACATCAAAGCCGTTTTTACCCGGCAACATCACATCCAGAATAATCAGATCCGGTTTTTGTTGTTGTACGTCTGCTACCACGAGATCCCCTCGCGCCACATGACGTAGATGGTATTCATGCCCTTGCAAATATTGCTGGATCCACTCAGCGAGCGACGCGTCGTCCTCAACCAATAAAATCGAGGCAGTGGATTTATCGTGAACGGGATCAGTAGCTTGATGAATGCTGGTCATTAAAATAATCGCCAATGGGTTTTACGACGGGTATTGGCCTTGTATACCCAGGCCACTTCCATAGTCGCTTCCGCGACTACCTGTTGTTGCCCGTTTTTTAGTTGCAACACGCCCGTTGCATCACTGGCGAATTCAAACATCAATGCGCCCTGGGTTTGTTCTTGCCAACACTGCAAGGGTTGCGTTTTTCCCGCTTGATACAAACAGTAATTTCCTTGCAGGTAGCTGCTCCAGGAAACTTGTACACGCTGATAACACACCTGCCCCTGGTGTAAGGCCACACACCGCGCCGGCGTCAGTAGCAAACTACTGGGGTCGCGCCCAGCGGACATATCAGCAGCACTTGAAGGGCCATCGGCATGCGCCATTGCCACTGTAGTCAGCAACAATGCGATCCAGAATCCTTGCATTAGCCTGAGCGTAATCATTGCAGCTAAAACACGTAACTGACTGAGGTTGCTATAGCTTCGCCATGATCATCCAATATCAATGGACTTTTCATGGCATCCGACACTAAATCGATACGCCGGAAAAAACAGCGGAAAACCCACTTTTCACTGAGAGGATAAGTCGCTCCCACCTCGACCACATAAGCCATACCTGCAGGCACACGGCTCTCGGGATATTTTTCCGAGGCTTCATCGGCATCAATCGAAAAATAATAATCCGTAATTTGTTGCGAACGATAGGTAGCGCCAACTATCCCGTGCATTGTCCAATTGCGATACTGCCAATGACGCGCCAGCTTGAGCGAGTACAATTGTCCATGATGAGTATTGCTAATATCCGCAAGTGCATGCAGCTGCACAATATAGTTACCAAAATACGCTGTTGCGCGTGGGCCAGACATAAAATCACCACGACGTTTTTTTAGCCCGCGGTAATCATTGGTCTTATCCTCACTCATTTCATCATGCTGGGCCAGACCCACCCAGTCCAGCGACCAGTTGTCACCATTATAAAAATTGCAGCCGAGGGTAAATTGCTCCAAACTTTGCGAAAATAATTCTGCAAACAAACAGTGATATTGGTAGCGCGCACTGATATCGAGAAACGCTTCGGTGTGCACCTCACCTTTTTTATTGCCTTCAGGCATGCCCACTAGGGGATTGGTATAACTAACCGCACCCAGACCAATTTCAAAATAGCCTCCATTGCGATTATCGGGCGCGGAGGTGCCTTTACGCACCTCACTGGACAAATCGCCGGCGCACACAGACACCGCCATCAGTGCTAATAAAAAACCACTCAGAGTCGCCGCTGTGCGCACGCACGTGTTCCACATAAAAACCTAACCTGTTACTAAAAAGTCAGCGACATTCCCACCGCCGGAATTATGCCCATACCCACTTCATCTTCCAGCTTGAAATCTTGCGGGGATGTGGTGCGTTTATAATCCAAATTGCGGTCGGTAACATTGCGCCGGTTGAGGGCGTTAAGAATATCAATATTGTAAGTACCGGGATAACCCCAAAGCGTCATTTCGCGCTGAAAGCGCAAATCCAGTCGCGTATACACCGGCAGGCGATCAGAATAGGCCTCACCGTACACCGGCAATATGCGGTTTTCAAACCAGGGATTTTTTTGCACCCCAACAATTGGCGTGATCGCACGCCCGGATTGCGCGGTAAAACGTCCGCCAAAGGTCCATAAATCGTTTAACTGATAATTCATCACCCAATTCAACACTAGCGGAGTATCCAGATAATAATCCCGCTCTATGTCGGTTAACTTATTGGTGCGCGAGCTGTGCGAGGCGCTAATCGCCAGCCAGCCGTACCAACGGTCAGTGCGCTCTTTGCTGATGAACAAATCCACTCCATAGGCCTCGCCTTCCACGTTATTGGTATATAACGGCTTGCTCGAATCATTCAGATCGCTGGCGAGCGGCAAGTCATCCATAGTTTTGTAATAGGTTGTTACTGACCAGCTCCACTCATTGGCCAATTCCTGCTTGATCCCGAGGGTAAAATGGTCGGATGTTGGCGAATCCAGTTCGGTGTTGCCAATGTCCGGGAAGGTTTTATCAATATCCGGCAAGCGATTGTACGAACCTGCGGATGAGGTTAGGGTCCAGTTGTCGATAAACTCCCAACTCATTGCCAGACGCGGATGGGTAAAGGTTTCTTCGGTGTAATCGTTGTAATGGCTTTGCACGCCCAGATCCAGAGCAAACCCTTCCGTCATTTGCCAGTGGTCATTCACATAAACAGATGATTCTTTAATGCGAATTTCATCGTCAGCATCCACCAATTCACCACGCCGCAATTCGCAATCCGGATCAAACTCCGTGCAAACATAATTAATAAAGCGCGCATCGTAGCTGTAATCTGTGGAGTGATATTCACCGCCGAGCGTCACATTGTGATTACTACCGACAATGAGTGAAAAATTAATCAGCGCGTAATTATCGGCAGTGGTCATATCAAAAAAATATTTATCGCCGCCCCAAAAGGTGTCCTGATTATTTTCATAGTGGCCAACTTGTACATCCAGCGCGGCGCCCTGTTCGCCTGCATATTGCCAACGCAAATTCTGGTTGTTAAATGTATTTTCAATTTTGGCGTTACCAGCAAAATCCGGCTCTTCCATCACCTCGGTGGACCGCTCGGTAAATTCCGCTGCGGCCAGATCGCTGGCGCCATTTGCACTCAGGGTTAATTTGTGATTGTCGCCCAGGCGATACTGATATTTAAACTGGTAATCCGTATCTTCCGGTGCGTCCTGCACACGGATGCCATCTTCCTTTTCCGCTTCATCCTCGTCAAAAAAATACTGAATCAAACTGGCGCGCCCGGAGAAATAAAGCGCGGAATTTTCAGTCACCTGCCCTTCGCTAAACACGCCCGCGCGCAGCAGCGACAAATCCACCTTGGTGGAAAAATCCTGCTGGCGTGGATCGCGCAATTTAATATCAAACACTCCCCCGATGGCATTGCTGTATTGCGGACCAAAACCAGCGGAGAACAATTGAAAATCCTGAATTATATTTTCGTTAAAAATCGAGGTGGAAAACGCGTGAAAAACATAACCAGCGGGCGCACCATCAACCAAATAGCGATTGTCACTGGGCGATGAGCCACGCACCGCCGGTGCACCGCCACCATCGCCCTCACTGATTACACCAGGCAAACTAAACACTGCCATTAAGGGGTCACCCAGAGAACCGGGAACATCGATAATTTTCTGCGCGTTTTCAGTAATCACCGAATAATCACTTGTGCGACCTTGGACGAGGGTCTCCTCCACCGCGGGATCAACGCCTGTATCCGCAGCAAAGACAGGGGCGGCAGGGACAAACAGAAGCAGAGGCATGAGTGCGCGACGCGAGGGCAAGTACATGGCAGTTTCCTTTTAGTGAAGAGGGCTGGAGAGGGTTCGCAGCCTAACCGCCAGTTCGCACAATGGCTGTAACAGGGAGCATGGGTCTGTATCAATCTGTAACAAACGCTGTCGTTTATTGCCAATAATTCCTTGAGCGGAAAGTGCGTTTCAAAAACGTTCTAACCAACCAAAGTTCAATCCGGTAGCCCTGCCTATACTTACCGCAAGATCCCGGGATGATAGCTATGAAATTTTTGAAAGCGACCAGTCAAGCAAGCAACACGCCCTCTTCACTGCAACCTTATGCCAGCCCCCAAGCACAGGCGCTCCCCTGGAAGGTGGCGATTATTGATGACGAAGAACAGGTTCACGCCGTTACCCAGATGGTATTGAAGAACACCAAAATTGATGAACAACCCCTGATGTTTTTAAATGCGTTTAGCGCTGCAGAAGGGCTGAGTTTATTTAAGGAGCACCCGGACATTGCCCTGGCATTTGTCGACGTGATTATGGAAACCGACAATGCCGGCTTGGAGCTAATCCACAACATTCGCAATGAGCTAAACAATCATTCCACTCGCATCGTGCTACGCACGGGCCAGCCGGGTACAGCGCCGGAAGAAACTATCATCCGCACTTACGATATCAACGATTACAAAAGCAAAACCGAACTTACCGATACAAAATTAAAAACCTGTGTTTATTCTGCTATTCGTTCCTATCGCGATATTTGTACGATTGAATCCAGCAAGCGCGGCATGCAAAAGGTTATCGCGGCTTCAGATTCGGTGTTGCGCAGCCAAACCCTCTATCAATTCGGCAATGCAGTGCTCAATCACACCTTACAATTGCTGAATATAAAAACCGCAGAGATGTATTTGGTAAGTCAGCAGGTGGATTTATTTGGTGATGCAGAGTTAATTCTGCTCGCCGCCACCGGTGATCAGGTTCAACTCAACACCCAGTGGGACACCGATATTATTCCACCCGAAATCAAGGCTGCGGTACTGGATACCCTTGACCGGCAGCAGTCTTTTGTCAGCGACAACGTATTTGTCGGCTACTACCACACCAACGATAACAGTCAAAGCGTACTCTACACGCGCTTTCATGATGGGCACGATCCGGCCCATAATGAAATTCTCAAATTGTTCGCTGCCAATATCACTCTAATTTTTCAGAACCTGCACAGCCGCGAACATATTCAGGAAACCCAGAAAGAATTGCTGCTGGTTCTGGGCGACGCAATTGAACAACGCTCCAAAGAAACCGGCACTCACGTGCGCCGCGTTGCGCTAATGTGTGAATTGATGGCACTCAAACTCGGCCAGAGCAGCGAGTTTGCGGAATTGCTAAAACACGCATCGCCACTACATGACATTGGCAAAATTGGCATACCGGAAAGTATTCTGCACAAACCAGGAAAACTGACGGATAGCGAATGGGAGACCATGAAAACCCACGCGCAAATCGGTTATGAGCTATTAAAAGATTCCACGCGCACCATTGCCAAAATGGGTGCACGCATTGCGCTCAGTCATCACGAATATTGGGATGGTAGCGGCTATCCGCTGGGGTTGTCAGGTAATGCCATTCCACTAGAAGGGCGCATAGTGGCGATTATCGATGTGATAGATGCGCTGGGTTCAGAGCGCGCCTACAAAAAACCCTGGCAAGAAAACGATATTATCCAATACATTACCGAGCGCAGTGGCAAACAATTCGATCCCGGCATGGTGGAGGCTGCACTTTCACTGTTTGATAATTTCCGTGAAATTCGCGCAAACTTTCCCGATCACCCAACACATTAATTTCCCCTACGAGTAGAACAATCCCTATGCAACGAACGCTGTACGATATTCTGCACGATGTTTCCAAATCGAGCATGGTCGATGACGGCGACCTACAGGCTGCAGGATTATTAATTCTCACCGCAGCACTGCATGGTTTGCAAATTAATCGCGTGGGCATTTGGATTTTTAATGATGACAAACAGGCCATTCGCTGTCGCATGTTAATTGATGGGGATGACTGCACAATCGATGGCACACTGGAGTTGGCACGCACCAACTTCCCCCATTATTTCACCAGCCTGGACAACGAGCGCGCCATCGTTGCTAATGATGCACAGCAACATTCCAGCACCACCGAATTTCGCGAGGCCTATTTAATTCCTTTTGGCATTACCTCTATGCTGGATGCGCCCATTCGCCACAGAGGGCATATGCTCGGCATTATTTGCTGCGAGCACCAGGGCCCTATGCGCACCTGGAGCAACGAAGAAATTGCCTTTGCCAGCGCGTTGGCTGACACCTACGGCCGCGCGATCAGCGCCGCCCAGCGCAATGAGTACGAGCAACAGCTCAAGGAAATTAACGAACAGTTGGAACAAAAAGTGACTGAGCGCACCGATACATTGCAAACGGCGCTGCGTAATTTAAATCACACTCAGGCAAAACTGATTGAAAGTGAAAAACTCGCCTCTCTCGGCCGCCTGGTCTCCGGCCTTGCCCACGAAATCAATACCCCGCTCGGCATCGCCGTGACGTCTGCCAGCCACTGCGCCAACGAATTAAAACGCGTACAAAAACTCTATCGCGATGAACAATTAAACGAAGAGGAGTTTGCCCAATTTCTGGGAGGCATTGATGACGGCCTGGGTTTAATTAATAACAACCTCAATCGCGCTGCCACTCTGGTGCAAAACTTTAAGCTTTCCGGCGCCATTCACACGGCGCATGAAGAAGAACAATTTGAACTGCGTGCCTGTATCGATTTAACGTTGAAAAGCCTGCAACCACTGTTGAAAAAACATCAGGTGAACTGCCAACTTGAGCCGGGCAATAACATCCAAATCAATAGCCACCCGGGAGCAATTGCTCAAATCATTACCAACTTGATCACCAACTCCATCCACCACGCTTACGCCAACACCGCGGAGAAAAAAATCCGTATCGAATTATCCGAGTCACCTGAAAAAATCACCATCCACTACCGCGACAATGGCTGTGGCATCGCCAATGAAATTCGCCACAAAATCTTCGAACCCTTTTTCACCACCGCCCGTCGCACCGGCGGCTCAGGGCTGGGATTGTCGATTGTTTACAATTTGGTAACGCAGAAATTGGGGGGAGAGATAAGAGTCGAAGAATCTACCGCGCCGGGGGCAGTGTTTTTTATCAGCATTCCAGCGCAGACAAACTAGTTAGCACATCAGTCGCCTGTTACCGACTGAGCATAATCCACTACACTATGACTGCACTTTGGCAGCGCTTTTTGTATGTTCCACCCATTGGCTATTCCCGCTGGCAATTAAATTTTCAAAGCGTGCAACGAAACGTGCAAACGCATCAGGCATTGCATAGTCACCGACACCGGTTAAGAAAAGAAATTTTTCCTGCTTGAGTGACTCCAAGGTTGCGCGATAGTTGATCCAGTTTTCCTGGTATTGAAAGAGACTCGAAGCACCAGCAGCGATTGCAATCAAAATCCCTAACCCTCCCACAACCCAGTGCGCCAAAGGAAACGTTCCCAGTGTGCCAGCAATAAACGTAATTGCCGCCGCTGCTATTATCTCTGTCATCTTCAGAGTTTTGTGGGCGCGCTGGCACGCCGCACTTTTTTTTGAATACCACGCCAGTTGGTTATCCACCCGATCACGCATATATTCATCTTGATTCATGGAACGACTCCTTTATTAGCGCTCTGTTGGTGATGCTTATCGAGGGATATGGATCATTGATGTTTGCAATCCCATTAACTTTCCTGCCCAAACCTCTTGCCTCAGCTTTTCCAATGCCATTTCTTGTTGCTGGTGACTCGCCGATGAATTGGCGGGAGGATTGTGCATCTCGAAAACACTTTGTAAATAAGACACCATGCTCTGCTGCATGTGATTAACAACGGCATTATCGATAAACGCGAATAGAATACGCGTTGCCGCATCCAGGGTTGAGCGATCAACCTCCCACGCAGCCGCAGGAAGAAATCCTTTGGCGAGAAGACTCTCGACCGCACAATGCACAAACAATGCATCATCCGTAAACCCTATCAAGCCTTCATCGTTCTGAATGAATCCTCCTGGCGTCTGCACATAGCGAAACAACTCATCGCACACCTCTTTTACTACCAGCGGAATATCATCTCCTTGCGCAATATGATCCAACCGCTCCAATCGCTCGACAGCCTGATCAAAAAAATAGGTGACCTGCCCAAGCGCCTGCTCGTAGATGAATCCACCCACCCAACCAAGATGATCTTTTAATTGTTGCTTGAAGCGTTCTTGTGCGGCGGCAATCTGCATGCCGAATTTTTTCGCGGGGCTCTGCTGATGGTGACGAGTAAAACTCTTCAGAATGTTTTCTAAGGGGCCGAGAAAATTGGTGACGATCGGATCGTCAGCAAGGGGATGATTTTTAACTAAATCGTAAATGGCTTGTACGCGCACAGGATCATTCAGACCATCTGAAAGTGCTTGCATTTGCAATTTCAGAAAATACTCCAGCGACGCAATTTTTTGCTGCTCCAGCACAAGAATTCGCTGCGCATCCGCCTCGGCTTTTTTAATCTTTTCGATCCAGTAGTCATCCGCTGCCGCACTGCGCTCAGTATCGCCGGGTTTGGCAACATAAAGATGGTTGACCGTCTCCAACGCGCCAATAAGTTTATTCAGCGAATCAGCCGATTCTATTTTTTCCGCACCGAACGCGCGCGTCATATAGCTAAAGAGAACCATCCGTAAGCGACCCAATCCCTCATCAAAATCAACAAACTTAATTCCCTTTAACGAGGCAAGCTCTGCGCGTTCGCGCAGTGCAGTCGTATCCAGGCAGCAAGGGATAATTCGCGTACCTATGCGAAGAGCAGTGGCAATTTCTGCCGCAACGCCAGATGACTTGGCAGACTCGCTACTCCACAGCAAAAGCATGACGTCGGTTTGCGCCAGCTCGCTATCAATCACCGATTGAATTACCTCCCCGGGAAGCAGATCCTGCGCATCCAACCAAACCACAATGCCCATCTCGTGCAATGCATCAGCGATTTTCTGAGCCGATAGTTTGTTTTTCCATGAATGACTGATGAATACTTTCATTGCTAACTCCGTGTTTCCCTGCGTTGCGACATTGATATGGGCAATCTATCACGACGCGATTAACGATCAAGCCCCATCGCCTGACACTGGCATCCTTTAGCCTATCAGCCTACAATTCCCGACCTAGAATTTTTTGGGCTTTGGCCCTGTTATTGCCATGACGTCACCCCTGATTCCCGAGCGCCCACTGCTGATTTCGCCCTCCCTTGCCGCTACTATCGGCCTGGAGGAGGCCTGCATGTTGGGGGTTTTGGCGGAGCTGGCTTGCTTTCTCCCGCTAACCCAGGCCAATGGCCGCCAGTGGCTGGACGTGGGTGGCGATTGGGCCGAGCGGATGTTGCCCTTCTGGACTGACTATGACATCCAGCGCATCAGCCGCAGCCTGCACGACAAAGGTGTAATCCAACTGGTATCTGCCCCCTTTGCAGAGAGCCGTCGCCTGACCTTATCGCTCGATAGTGCGCCGGCACAAACATCGCAACCGATTCCGGGCGTTGCCGCTGCGGTTTCTGTCGCGCCGCAAATCACACCGGGCGCCAACCTGATTCCACCTCACTGGCAGCCGGACCAGGAATTGCTCAAGCAAATCGCCCAGTACGCGATCCCACCGGAATTTGTGTGGCAACAGTTGCCCGAGTTTGTGACCTACTGGCGCGAGCGCGGGGAAACCAGCCACAGCTGGGGCGCGAAATTTTTAAAGGATGTGCTGCACAAGTGGCGCAACTACGAAACCCTGAACGCACGTCAGCAACGCGAAGATAAAGAGCGACAAGTGCGCGAGCGCGATGCCGAGTTTTTAAAGCGCGACCTGGAAACTGCCATGCACAGCCAATGGCGCCCCACGCGCGATGCGCTGGAAGTACTGGTGAAGCACGCTGGCATCAGCCTCGCGTTTGTGGAAGATTCGATTCCGGAATTTGTCGTTTATTGGCAAGAGCGCGGCGAAGTAGGCCGCACCTGGAACAGCAAATTTATCCAGCATGTAAAACGCCAATGGCTCCGTTACAACTCGGCGCTGGAACACGATACCGAACCAAAACGCATTCCCGAGAACTGGCAGCCGGGTAAAGATGTCTATGACGTGTTAAAGCTGGCCAATATCGATTTGAAATTCGCGCAGCAGCAGGTCGCCGAGTTCGTGCTTTTCTGGCGCGACAGCAACCAGGTCTACGCCAGTTGGAACACCAAATTTTTGCAGCACGTAAAATATCACTGGGCCAAACAACACGCATTAACCACCGTCAACTCGCAGCAGGTTAACCATGCAGGACAGCAAATCCCTCATTCATCAGGTCGCACAAGAGATAGCAGCCTCGCAGAACAGCTCAACGACCGCAGCTGGGCCAGCTGATTCAGCGCGAGCGCAACGCGAGCAGAACAGCGCACCTACCGATGCACATATCGATGCAATTAATCAGGTGTTTGCCCTGTTCCGCATTAATTATCACAACCAGTATTACAGCGCGTTTAAAGACAATGAACTGCTCAACCAGGCGCGCCGCCTCTGGCTAAATTCGCTCGCGCAGTTTGCGCCGGAAACTATTTTGCGCGGCGCACGCAAAGTGATAGAAGAGTCAGAGTATTTACCTACATTGCACCGTATGATTCGCGCCTGTCAGGGCGAGCCGGAAAAGTTCGGCTTGATCGACGCTCACGCTGCCTATGTAGAGGCCTGCCGCGCTTCCAGCCCTAAAGCGGCTTACCACTGGAGCCATCCGGCGGTGTATCACGCCGGTTGTGCCAGCGATTGGTATTTTTTAGCAAGCAATGCGGAAAAAATTGCCTTCCCGATTTACGAGCGCCACTACTTAAAGATTTGCGAGCGGGTTATGAATGGCGAGCAATTACCCGCACCCAATGCGCCGGCACTGCCACAAACAATCGAAACTCCGCTCAGCCGCGAAGAGAATCTCAAGCGCATGGAAGAGCTGCGCAAACAACTGGATATTTAATTTTTACGTTTTCAATCAACCGCAACACCCAGGTAAATTCACGCAATGAACAAACACGCTTCACAATGGTTTCTCGGTCTTTCGCTTATCGCCTTCCCACTGGCGACACTGGTACTGGTCATAGGGCTGATGAGTACACCCCTACAGCAAGTCTTTATGGACGAGGATGAACTTACCAGCAGCACCCTTTTGCCTGACTTTGCCGCTATCGACCAAACGCCGGAGCGCAAGGAACAATTCCTGGCTATGTTGCGCCCCTTGGTAGAAGAAAAAAATACCAAGTTATTACAATCGCGCGAGCGTTTATTAAAAATCAAAGCCGAGCGGGACAGTTCACAAACTATTAGCGGCGTGAACAAACGCAATTTGGAAAAGCTACGCGAAAAATTTCATGTGACTTACGAAACCTACCCGGATGATGCGAAAGCGGTTGATATTTTATTGCTGCGCGTGGATAGCATTCCCTCCGCGATGGTACTGGCGCAAGCGGCGGTGGAATCCGGTTGGGGTACCTCGCGTTTTGCGGAAGAAGCCCACAATTTATTTGGTCACTGGTGTTATAAACCCGGCTGCGGCATAGTGCCGAGCAAGCGCTCGACACACGCCAAGCACGAAGTTAAAAAGTTTAACAATGTGGAAGAATCGCTTACGGCATACTTCAACAACATAAATACCCACAATGCCTATCGCCCCTGGCGCCAACTGCGCGCACAGTTGCGCGACCAGCCAGCGGCCTTTACCGGCCATGCAATGGTGGCAGAACTGGGCAAATATTCCGGACGCGGCAGTGCCTATATCCACGAATTGCGCACAGTGATCCGCAGTAACGATCTTGAGTAACAATTTCAAATAAACGTTCAAATGTAATTTAGTACTACCTACACACCTCATTGATAACACAGCAAGGAATACTTATGTGTAAACAACTGGTTACTCCCCTGAGCGCACTGCTGTTAGGCGCTCTTGCCAGCACCGGCGCAAATGCAGACATTCCGCTGGATTTTCACGTTTCCGGCCAAGCGGTCTACACCCAGGTGTCCAGCAAATCCGATAACCTGGCCCACAGCCGCTTCTCTCCGACCGTATTCCAATTTAAAGGCGGCTTGGAATTTACCGACGGCATTTTGGATGGTATCGGCCTGCAAGGTGTTGTAGGGGTTCCTATGAGCGATGACGAAAAGAACGGGATGACCGTAGAGATCACCGAGCAAACCGGAGCCTATATCACACTGACAAATCCTGAGCATGAGCCGAGTGATTTAAAAATCAGTGTACTGCTAGGCTACGCATCAACTGAGCTTGAATATCACCTGCCACGTGTTAGTACAGAACCGCATAGCGATACCTTTTCCGGTTTTAGCTTCGGCTTTTCCCTGCAAGATCCGATTATTGAAGGAAAGCCTTATTCGTGGACACTGGATTGTGTTCGCTCTTACAACGATGATGATTTACGAGTAGATGGCTGCGGCCTGGGAGTTAGCTATGCGTTCTAAAGGATTTCATTTGTCATTGGCACTAATAGCCAGCGTTGGACTGATTACGCTGACGGGCTGCGGCGGTGGCGATGGTGACAGCGCACGTTTTTCGCAAACAGTCGATGCCACGAAAAATACCGTCACTCAAATTGCATTGACCGAAGACAACATTACCGTGCATGTACAAGGCAGTCATCAATTTAAAGTGAACGGACTGAATGCCGAAGGTAAAGTTGTCGCCGACCTCACCAGTAAAGCCAGTTGGGAATTATCTGATGCAAAACTGGGCAGTATCAAAAATGGTTTGTTTGAAGGAAAAAATACCAAAGGTGATACTGGCGAAGTAAAACTGCTGGTGTCCTACGCCGGTATTGCTGATGAAACAGTTCTGAAACTGACCGATGCCAATCTGGAGAGTGTTACTGTCAGTCATGAAAGCGCCAATGCGAGTGTGGACGTTTGCAAAAACACCAGCTTCAAAGCTAAAACATTTTTTAGTGACAAAGGTAGTTACGATTTTCCATTGACCTGGAAAATAACCAGTAGCACGCCAGTCAATATCGCCAGCTTTCCCGATCCAAAAAGTTCGGTACTCAGCACCAAAAAGAATGGTGTTATTAGAGTTACCGCCACAGGACTGGACAACGCAAAAAAAGAAATTGTATCGCCCGAATTTGAATTCACAATCGCAGCCAACCTGGCCAGTGTGGATCTAACTCCCGCCGAATCGTTTGAACTGCGTCAGGGCCAAAAGAAAACCATTAAAGTTACCGGCACATATCGTGATACATCCACTGCCGACATTACCAAAAATGCCTCTCTCACCAGCAGCAACACCAGTGCACTCACGGTTAATTCAACCACCGGTGAAATTACTGCTGCAGATGGGAGCGCCGCGGGGACAGATGTCACCCTCACAGCAGACTGTGATGGCATTACCAAAACGCTGGTGGTGAAAGTCACCAAGCCCGACATACAAAAAATTGAAATTATCAGTAGCGCCAACACTAACGCAACCGAATCGCTCTCGATATCCGTTGGAAGTAAAATTAACCCACGCATTAAAGTGACTTATCCAACCACTACCAATTTGGACCCCGAGGTTTATAAGGGTACCAATAGCGAGTGGACTTTCACCAACCTACCCACAGGCATTGACGCAAATAACCTGGCTGCTACGGTCAATGCAAATGGTGAGGTCACAGTCGAAGTAAAAGACTCGCTGACATTGACCACCAGTACCATCATTACACTGAATACCCGACTCTTTGATAAAAACAACAAAACTATTATCGGCACTGATGGATCCGAACTGAAAGACAGCATTCAGTTAACCATTAGCCCGTGATTTTTCTGTAAAATGCCATCACCTAAAAACCGCACCCAGTGCGGTTTTTTTACATTTGCCTTGCATAATCCTGTTAGCCGATTTACCAGCCAACAAAAACTTTGACTACCACGGAGGAACTAACCTCACCATGCCTAGTATTCTGGTAGTAAATCCCAAAGGCGGTTGTGGTAAAACCACTATCGCGACCAGCATTGCCTGCCATTACGCCAACCGTCAAATTCCTACTGTACTAATTGATCGCGACCCGCAAAAATCTGCCGCTGACTGGCATGCATCCCGCCCGGCGAATTGCGCTGTGATTGAATTAATCACATTGAACACCGAGGAAGAATTTCAAGCAGATATCACCGATACGGTGGTGATTCAAGATATGCCGGCCGGATGGCAACCTAACGCAGACTCGCGTTTATTTCGCGCGGATAAAACCAGCCAATTACTGATTCCTATTTTGCCGTCGCCCGTCGACATCAAAGCAGGACTGCGTTTTTTAATGCAACTTTATCGCTCGGGACTGTTAGACAAAAACGTTCGCGCCGGCATGATCGCCAACCGCACTCGCGCACATTTACGGTTTCATCAGGAGCTGATGGATTTTTTACAGCGCGTACAAATTCCCTTGATTGGAACCCTGCGCGATTCACAAAATTATATTCGTGCGATGGAGAATGGAATTTCGATTTTTGATTTACCGACACGTCACGTGCAAAAAGATTTACAGCAATGGCAAGAGATTATTGAGTGGCTGGAACCGGGACCAAAAACCTGACGCAAAGGTGGACGCTTAATCCTTGTAAGTCCAGTTACCATTTTTATCTGTCGCCAGCCATTGTTGCGTGTACCAATAAAAGCGGCCTTTTTCTCCTGAATACGCGGTGCAGTTATAACGGGTGCGCCCGGTGCTCAGCGGTTGTTTTGCCTGTACCCAGACTTGCTGATCAATTACTTCTACAGTAATTGGGCCTTGACCGGTTGCAAAACAATTTATTTTTTTCAGCAAACTCGCATCACTCAATTTCAATACCAACCAGGGTCTATCACCTGCACGCACCGTCAGATTTTCCAACTCATCCTGTTTGTTGGCAAAAAAACTGACCGCGCTGGTGGGCATGGGCTTGGTGTTGACCTTCATAATAAAATCGTCCAGCTCGGTAAAGCTACCGCCGAAAGGGAAACGCGGTACGGCTTGCAAATCGCCTTGTTCGTAAAGCACCCCGGATTGCTGGCCAAATGCGATATAGCCCATTTTTTTTGCGATCTGCTGCACCTCAACATCATATTCACCAAAGGGATAGGCGAGCATCATGGGGGCATCGCCAATTTCCTGTTTGATTTTTTGTTGGGCTTTTTCAATATCAGCGCGAATACGCGCGCGATAATCGCTTTTGCTTTCGCCGGGATTGTTGCGCGGTAAATGAGTGTGAGTGCTGGTGTGATTGGCAATAGTAGCACCGTGCTTAGCCATTTCACGCAACTGATCCCAGCTGACAAATAGTTTGGATTCACCGACAGAATCGGTATTCACAAAAAAGGTAAATGGCCAGCCGCGTTTTTTTAAGCGGGGATATGCAGATTCATAAACGCTTGCGTAGGAATCATCAAAACTGATGGCGACAGTTTTATCCGGCAGTGGCTCGCCCTTGCGCAGTTTTTCAACCAGCTCTGGTAAAGGAACTATAGTGAAATTGTTGTCGGCCAAGTAATCCATCTGCGCTTCAAACGCCGCTGGGCTAATGCTGGTGGATTTGGGTGTGTTATTGCTCACGTGGTGGTAAAGCACGACGACCGCAGCATTTGCTGGTAAACACCAACAAGCTGCAAACAATAACCACCAGCGAATGTTCACGCGCACACGACTCCGTTAACCCTGATATCACACACTTATTGCAATACGCGAATTTCCAATGGGAACTCTTTGCGATTTTGTGTGCGAGGAATATTGAACTCAATTGTTTCCGGAATTTGTTTTATGTCCAGCTCAATCGTGTTTTTGCCAAAGCTGGTTCGCACTTCCGCAGGCTGGCTCACCACCAGCCCCATATCATCCAGCGCTTTTACCGACATAAGCTCCGGGAAATTGCCTTCGACATCAAAAACCAATCGCCCAGCTTCCCAACGACGTAGTTTCAAGTTGCCGTCATTACTATTCCACTGCATGCCGAATTGAAATGGCACCTTGACCGAGATCGGATCTTCCGCCGCCAAAAACACCAGCTTACCCCAAAGCGCCACCGCATCCGCTTGTTCCAGCGGGCGCTCGCGCAATTCGAGTTGTCCGCGCAGCCAGGGCTTGTTTGGATCTGGCTCGAATTTGCCATTCACCCAACCGCCACCCATATGCTCCATCGCAATTGGCGCTTGATGATTAACCTCGTGCAAATTTCCGGAAGAATCTTCTATTTCGCTGATCACCATGCGCACCGCACTCAACTGCCCTGCCAGCGGATGGGTGTTGCGGGTATAGATATCCGCCAGCAGCGAAAATTGTTGCCCGTTGAGATTTAGTTCATTGAGTGCGATTAACGCCGGCCCGGCTGCGATGGTTTGTTTGGGCGATTGGTAGGGATAGATCACATCATTAGGTGGTGATTCTTTCTCGAGCGCCGACAAGCTCGTTGCCGCCAAAGGTGATCCATCCGACTTTTCAATCAGGAAAGGTTTGGCCGGTGGAAAAAGCCGCGCAATGCTAAAGTCGTAATTTTTGGGTTCGAGCTTGCTGGCAACGACCACTTCCGCGGCCGCAATTTTTCCCTGGTAATCAATGCTGATTGTTTTGCCATTATCAAAAAAATTATCGCCGCGCATACTGTTAGTAGTGGCTAGCACCTTGCCATCCTCATTCAGCGCATTAACCTGCAATAACGCAGAGGTATTTCCGCTCACTTGAAAATACAAACGATTGGATTCGGCCGACAAAAAGCGTAACTGAACACCGTGTAAATCCAGTGTTTTACCTGCCAAGGGACCATTGAGGTTTACCCGCTCAACCTCTACCGGCAATTGCTGGCTGATAACCCCCTTGATCGCACCCACTGACGTCAGTGCCACACCGGCGGGTAACAGGATTTTTTTAGTGCCCTGCAAACCGGTAAAACTAATCATCTGGCCATTGGCCATGGCATTGCCTTGATAAACCATATTGATATTGGCCGGCTGCTTAATACCGCCTGCACAACCACCAACATCGGCCAATAAGGATTTATCCTGGTGATCCACAATGTCGGTAATGCGCAGCATAACGCTGTCGTTTTCTTTACTCAGGTTGGGTAGGTTAAACGCGTTAACATCCAGATTGATCTCAAGCCCCTGCGCACCTTCCTCCAGGGTACGTACCCCCAAACCAAACGGTCCCGTGGAAGCCTGGGCAACAAAGGTCTCATTAAGCTGTTGATTGCTGGCAAAGGGAGGCAATTCCGCCGCGGTCAAACTGGTAAATTGGGCGGGGTTAGGATCGAGGCGCTCTTCTGCCACCGGCACTGGTGCACTCGCCAAACCAAAGGCCCGCGTCAATAGTGAGGAAACCCACGTCTGAATTTGCTGCGGAGCCTGATTATCCAGATTAAGGCTGGCGTGCAGCTGATTGGGCTCTTGCACCAACTTTATCCGCTCATAGAGTGCGAGCGTCTCTGGCCAATCAGTGGCCATACTGGTTTTTGCAAGGCTGGTCGCCGCCGTTAATTTCGCAGAGGCATCGGTAAGAAATTGTTGATTGTCACTGGCGATAAGCGCATCAAACTTCACCGCCGGTGGAAACATTTTTGGCTCAAGCCCGAGATAAATTCCCTGAATAGGCTCTGCCGGGAGCGACAACTTTCCCAGCGCCATTGCGGCAGATCCCTCCGGCAGTTGCCCTGGGTGAAACAGGACTGCGGATACCATTTGGGTATTATATCCTTTAGCCCAGGTTTCAAGATTTTTTTCAGGAGCAGCACCCGCCTGCATACGACCATTAAAGGCCGCAACCAACTCCGGAGCGCCCAGCACAATTTGGTTGTTGCTGATGCTGGCACTCATCACCGGCGACTTCTCGCAGCTAAATTCATCCATGCTGGAAAAAATCAGCGCGTCTGGCGTATCGCTATCAATGGTGTAATTTTTCTTCAACCAATCACCCCAGGCTGCGGCGGAAAAATTTCCCTGCAACACCCAAAGCACCTTGGTTTGATTATTTTGTCCATAGACCCCGACCCAGAGATCATCCACCTCGTGTTTGATATCTATCCCGGCACCGCTCAGGCCACTCCAGAAGCCCGCTTTGGGTTCCGTCAATTGGGCAAAAACATCCGTGGATGGCGACAACAATTGCAGTCGATCCACGTCGGCGTGAACCATGCCGAACAAGGTTGAGGACGCTATGGCCTCGGTAATTTTTTGCTCCTGAGGCGCTACTGTCACCGGGGTCCAGGTGGAACGCTTTAACCAGAGAATGGTGCCGGCCGTTGCAATAATCGCCAGCAGGATGACGAGCATACCCCAAACAAAATGGGACTTATGGAAATTGACTTCCTCATAGACATCCTCATCGAAGTCCTCATCCAACTGCTCATCGCCCAGATCAAGCTCCTCATCGGTAAGTTGATCATCGGTAATTAATCCATCATCAAGCAGCGGTACTTCGGCGAGCGCCTCGATATCACCGTGATCAAAACGCGCGGGTGTTTCCGCAATTAATGCGGTCGGGGCAAGGCTCGCCATAGCAGCCGCTTTTTTCCCTTCGGCCGGCTGGGCAGCAACAGGGACTTGCGGCGCAGGGGCTGCACGCTCGTCGGCAACGGTTTCGGGTGGCACCTCACCGGATGAAACAATACTTGCCGCCGTCTCGTCCAATTGCTGCTGCGCCGCCAGCGCATCAATCTTAGCGACTGACAGCTCATGCAATTCAGGTGCGCTTACAGCATCAACTTCAACCACATCCACCTGAGGCGCAGGCGTGGCGACAGGAATAGGTTCGGCCGCCGGTGCAGGTTTTTCGGCAGCAACTTTCGCTGGAGTCTGGGGTTTCGCGGTGTTAACCGTCTTTTTTGTTAACGCAGCAGTCTGAAGGTTAGAAGGAGTAACCTCAATTGGATCTGCGGCGGCCACCACCGACTTATGGGTGCCATTTGGGTGAGCACCATTTTTACCCGTTTGTTGGGCACGACCATTTACTGCGTGGCCGTTTACCGCCGTTTCATTTGCAGCCGCACCGTTGACCGCGTGACCGTTAATGGCATTGCCATTCACCGGCGGCATTGGCTTTGCAGCAGGAATAACGTCTATTGGATATTCACTCAGAGCGCGGGTGGCCAAGGGTTGATTGGCAAACGTTTGCGGGTCACTATCAAAATCAGGGCTGATCACTTTACGAATCAGATATTGACGCTCGTCTGGCTCCTCCTCATCGCCCAGATCCAAGGCGTGCAGCTCCAGCTCTAACTCGATTTGATCGGCAATACTTTCTTCATCGGGTGAATCCACACCCATCACATCCAGATAAACCCCGGCTTCTTGAAAGGCTGCGCACCAGCGCTCCACTTCACTTGCAGAGTCGAGCATTTTTATAACGCTGGGGCGCTCTGACAAAAATGCCAGACGCACAGCCTTGGGCTTGAGGTTCAATAGCTGAGCCAGGTTGCCAACTACCTGGTCTGCATCGAATCCATCGACAAATTGGCCCTTGTAGGTGAGTTTGTACACAAGAACTCCTGCAGTTTTCAGTGAGCTGCCCCGATATTATTCAGGTTATACAGAGGGCAGAAATCTGAAAGCACCAAAATGGAAGCGCTTTGCAGCGGTATTATCAGAAAATTACTAATTGAGGGTTTGACGGGTATCAATCGTCGTGCACAAAGCGCAGACCTACGCCAACAGGCTCTACGCGCACCACTTCCATTTGCAACACGGGCGCATCATCCATTAGGCCCTGAACTTGACCAGCAACAACAGTTCCCACCGGAGGAATCTGCTCGGGCTCAAGAACGACAAATACACCACCATCGGAAATATCGCGAGTTTTTACTAGCAACTCGCCAATACTATCGTGAACTATTTTAATGCGGCAAGCAAAAGGGGTGCGGATGTGTTTTCGTTTTTCTTTAGACATGTGTCTACCTGTTATTTTTTTACTTGTAAAACTCTGCCGAAGCCTGCCCGAGCAATGCCTCGCCTGAACTTAACCGGCGAGGCGCTGGACAGAATATGTACAGAATATCACTTGTCGCTTACTTCTGCCTTATCCACTTTTTGGAATCCACGCGGTAATTTGTTTCCGCGGCGGCCACGCTCGCCTTTGTAATGCTCAAGATCCGACGCCTTCAAGGTGATATGGCGCTTGCCGGAATAGAGCGTCAACACCTGACCAGGGCTGATGACATTTAAGGAAACCACAAACTCCTCGCGGCTAATCACCTTGGCCCCCGGGATATTCATGATCTTATTGCCTTTCCCTTTGGCCAGCTCTGGCAGCTCGGTCACCGGGAAAACCAACAGACGACCGTCATTGCTAACGGCAGCCAGTTGCGCCTGCTCAGGGTTAGTGATTAGTTGCGGTGGTAACACCAAGGCACCTTCAGGCAAGGTGAGCAGCGCTTTACCCGCTTTGTTCTTACTTGCCAGGTCCTCCAGTTTGGCCACAAAACCATAACCGGCATCGGAAGCGATGAGCACACGCTGAGTATCGGCACCCATCAGGGCCCCTTCAAAGGTAGCTCCACTTGGCGGGCTAATGCGGCCACTCAACGGCTCGCCCTGACCACGCGCCGAGGGCAAGTTGTGCGCGGGAACGGCATAGCTGCGGCCGGTGGAATCCACCAAAATTACACTCTGGTTGCTCTTTCCCTGCACTGCAAATTTGAAGCTATCTCCGGCTTTGTAGCTTAGGCCTGCCGCATCAACATCGTGACCTTTGGCGGCGCGAATCCAGCCTTTATCGGAAATTACAACGGTAATGGCTTCCGCACTCACCAATTCGGTTTCACTGAGTGCCTGCGCTTCAGCACGCTCGACGATTGGCGAGCGGCGCTCATCGCCAAACTTCTCTGCAACCTGCAGCAATTCTTTGCGCACCAGATTTTTTAATTTCACAGCGGAATCAAGAATTTTTTGCAAGCCATCGCGCTCTTTCATCAGGTCGTCTTGCTCCTGACGGATTTTCATTTCTTCCAAACGCGCTAACTGGCGCAATTTGGTTTCAAGAATATATTCCGCCTGCATTTCGACTAAATTAAATCGTTTAATCAATACCGGCTTTGGATGTTCCTCCTCACGAATAATACGGATAACTTCATCCACATTGAGGAACACAATCATCAAGGCCGCCAAACGCAGCAATTTTTCTTCTACTTTTTCCAAACGATATTGCAAACGGCGACGGGTTGTTACGGTGCGGAAACTTAGCCACTCGCTCAAAATTTTATTGAGCGGTTTAACGGCGGGTTTGCCATCGATACCAATCATGTTCATATTGACACGATAGGTGCGTTCCAGCTCAGTCGTCGCAAATAAGTGCTGCATGATTTGTTCGAGATCCACGCGATTGGAACGCGGAACAATTACCAGACGGGTTGGATTTTCGTGATCGGACTCATCGCGCAAGTCAGCAACCATCGGCAATTTTTTTGCCTGCATTTGCGCGGCAATTTGCTCGAGAATTTTTGCACCACTGACCTGATGCGGCAGCGCGGTAATAATAATATCGCCCGACTCTTCGTCTTTTTGCCAAACCGCGCGCATGCGAATACTGCCGCGCCCGGTTTCATACATTTTAATGATGTCGTCGCGCGAGGAAATAATTTCCGCTTCCGTCGGCATATCGGGGCCGAGAATATGCTGACAGAGTTCCGCAACCGTCGCGCCAGGATTATCGAGCACATGCACACATGCATTAACCACTTCGCGCAAATTGTGCGGTGGAATATCGGTCGCCATACCGACCGCAATACCGGTAGTTCCGTTTAGCAACACGTTGGGTACACGCGCCGGCAACACCGCAGGTTCTTCCAAGGTACCGTCGAAGTTGGGCTGCCAATCCACTGTGCCCTGCCCCAACTCTTCCAACAATACTTCGCTGTATTTGGTGAGGCGCGATTCCGTGTAACGCATAGCCGCGAAAGACTTGGGGTCATCCGGCGAGCCCCAGTTGCCCTGACCATCGACCAGCGTGTAGCGATAGGAAAATGGCTGAGCCATTAACACCATGGCTTCGTAAGACGCGGAGTCGCCGTGCGGGTGGAATTTACCGATTACATCGCCCACGGTGCGCGCTGATTTTTTATATTTCGCACTCGCACTCAGGCCCAACTCGCTCATCGCATAAACAATGCGGCGCTGAACCGGTTTAAGACCGTCACCAATATGTGGCAGGGCGCGGTCGAGAATTACATACATGGAATAGTCGAGATACGCTTTCTCGGTATAGTCCTTGAGCGCGATACGCTCATCGGCTTCGGGCAGGGTTATTTCGTCACTCATTTAACATCCTGAACTGCTAAGACTAAAAATCATCAAGAATTGATTGGTGGTTTTACAAACTGATTTTTACTTCGACTGCTTTTACATCAATTGCTGTTACATAAACGGAATTTACACCAACGTGTCTTTACACCAACCAGGCGCGTGCATTATTTACGTTTTTGCACCAAGGGAATGGCCCCTTTTTCATTGACACGCAAGGCCGGCAACCAGGCACTAAAATCCAGCTTGGCTGCAAAATTGTAATTCACTTCTTCACGTATCCCATTGCGGCCAAAATGCTCCAGCAATTTCACCAGCTGCAGCACATTGGCGGTCACCACGACTTTTACCGGTGTTTCCTTATAGGCAGTCAGTACTGGCAATTCGTTGCTCACTCCGCTGAGCAAGTCAAAATTCTCAATGCCGATGGTATAGGAAATTCCACGCAAGGATAAATCGCGATCATTGGGATTGGAGATTAATAAGCTAACTTCGATGGGCTGACTAAACCCTTGTGTGGGCAACAACTGCAATCCGGCCACTTTCACGCCCGGCTGCTCAAGCTTTGGCTGCAAACTGGCACAACTTGCCAGCAACATACAAACGGTTATTAAAAAAAACTTATTGCAACCAAATATTATTTTTGCGGAAATTTTAGCCATTTCTGTCGGTATCCTGATCTATAAACGCACACTGCGCGCTCGGGAAAAATGAAAACTGTGATCTGGCTGCTCCCGCCGCCTAACAACTCTGTGATCTAATCCACAGGCTTTTAACTGGCTATTCATCTTTTGGTTGGTCAGATAAACGCCATAGAATAATGATATCGATGTTTACGACCCTTATTATCGGGGCAGTCGCCGGATTTGCCACTGCAATATTTTTACCAGTGATGGTCAGCTCTTCAGTGTTACAGCCCTGACTGACTCAATATGTTGAACTCACCGCAAAAACAACTCATTAACCCGGATGATTTATTTGGCAGCCGCGAAATTCGCTTTCAGGATAGGCGCGAATCCCATTACCCGCAGCTAATGCGCCTGTGCGCAGATTTTAATTTTTCTGTCTTGCAATTACAGCGCAAAATTTTCAGCCATTTATCGCACAAGATGGTGCCCAGCTCTTTGGAGTTTGTGCTGGCATTGCGCGACGATGATGCGTGTTATTGGTACAGCCTGTCACCCGGCACTGAAAGCTTGAAACAGCTTGAGGACTATTGCAAAACCTTTGAAATTGACTTGCTGCATATGCATTTAATTGGCGATATCGACAGCGATCAGGATCTACCCAAAGAGGCCTTTTATTAAATTAAAAGGCCTGCGCAAACGCCGCTAGTCACTCATCTCAGCTTCGAACTCTTCGAGTAAATCCAGCGGTTCCATCTCTTCACCTTCAAGCTCTTCGTTCCAATTTATGCCCACCAGCAAGACATCCTCATGCATTCCAGGCAGCCAATCTTCCAAAAACTCTTCAAGGTCTACCGGTACTGGCTGATAACCGGCCCAATCATCCACACAATGGGCGCGCGCAAAGGACTCTTGCGACCAGAAAGGCATTACGTCCACATCGTCATGATCTTCAGAAGCGCTGAGCGCCCAACCATCCGGCCCTTGCAAGCCCCATACACAGCCTAATTCCATAGCCTCCACAATAAAACGGTCGAGATTTTCGGCGGGATCATCACCTAATGGTTCAATAGTCACTGTATCGTTCATGCGGATTGCCTTTTCGAGGTTTATAAACAGAGCCTTGCGCCGTTGGCTTTTAACCAGACGCGATCAGCCTTGCACGAGGGGCAGAGGTTAGCTACCAAGGCCCAAAACTCGGCACTGTGGTTTTGGTGGCGCAGGTGGCTGACTTCGTGGGCGACAAGATAATCGACTATAGCTTCCGGGGCCAGCAGTATCTGCCAGTTATATTGGATTGCACCTTTGCTCGTGCAATGCCCCCACTTTGAACGAGTTGCCCGCACTTTTACGGACGTACAGACGAGCCCCGCGCGTGCGCACAGATCGGCCGTTTTGCGCGTAAGGATTTGCAGCGCTTGCTGCTGGTACCAACGCGCCAACAAGGCGCGAATTTGTTCCTGCTCACTCATGCGCACCCGCGCTGACAACAACAGATGCAGCTCCTGCCCTACGCGCGCAATCGCGGCCCGGGAACCGCGCCCTATCACCAAACGCAAGCGCTCATTCATAAACGCTAGCTCACTGCCTTGCCCATAGACTGCGGCCTCTGGCCGCGCCGCCATAGTCACTTGCTGCTCGGCAATTTTGGCCCTGACCCAAGCGGCTTTTTGCTGTAGGAACGCCATCAAAAAGGATTTCGCCGTGTTGAGCGGTGCGCGGACAACTACTTTGGCAGCGCGCACTTCAATACTTACCGTGCGTCGCCGTGCGGAGCGAGCGATGGAAAACTCAAACCCAAACTCAGCGGGCGGCGGGGATTTTTTTAGCCCGATTATTTCATCCATGCACATCAACCAAAGTTTTTATCGGCAACAAAAGGATTTGTGGCCCGTTCATGGCCAAACGTGGACATGGGGCCGTGGCCGGGAATAAAACGCACATCATCACCCAAGGGAAATACCCGCTCGCGAATCGAGTTAAGTAGATCCTGGTGATTGCCGCGAGGAAAATCGGTTCTGCCAATGGAGCCTTTGAAGAGCACGTCGCCCACTTGCGCGAGACGCGACTCGGGATCAAAGAAAATAACGTGACCGGGAGTGTGTCCAGGGCAATGCAATACCTTTAGCTCGGTATTTCCGACCTTGACCCTATCGTTGTGATTTAACAGGCGCGTTGGCACAAAACCCTCAACAGGCACAAAGCCCATCATCTGCGCCTGCTGTGGCAGCAGGTTGATCCAGAAAAGATCGTCCGCATGTGGACCGATTACTGGAAGCCCAAGGCGCTTCACCAGCGCGGCCGTGGCACCCACGTGATCCAGATGACCGTGAGTAAGCAGGATTTGCGTGAGCTTCACATCAAGTGCCGCGACCTCGGCCAGAATTCGCTCGACATCACCACCTGGGTCAACCACCGCCGCATCACGGGTTTGATCGCACCAGAGCAAGGTGCAATTTTGTTGGTAATGAGTAACGGGAATAATCTGGTAATGCAGCACTGTGGAACCTCGCGTTGTTCGAGGCCGACACAATACCACAGCCAGATGGACTTACTCGACGCAGCAGGTTTCTTCTGATTAGTAAAACCCCAGGGTATATCCTTTACGCGCGATGTAGACTGATGTCAGGCCCTGCTCCATGCGTCTGGCAATGGAAGCCTCCGCCTTGAGTGCACCTTCACGGAAGTTATCCAGCGCGTTGTAAAACATGGCAGTGAAATAATCCGCATCGGTATCGCGCGGCGTAAAAACTTCGATACGACACATGCTGGTGTGACAACTGATGGAATTGACACTGACACGCATCAACCCCGAATGACTGGCAAACATTGCGCGCAGCGACTGCTCATAGGTCATCGCCCAATCCACATCAATTGCTTCCGCTTCAAACAAATTAGTGGCCTTCTCATAGACCGCATTCTCTTTACCAAATACCGCCTTGCGCGCCTCCTCCGGGGAAAGTAAAACTGCAGGCTCCTCCTCTGCCAAGGTTCCATAACCCGTTGATGGCAACACAGCGACGGGGGGTTGCCCGGCAACTGCAACAGGGATTTCTTTTTCCGGAGCCTTGGCACGCGGAACGGTCAGTTGATGCCGGGTAAACGTATCAACGCCCCGTGGCCGCTGCTGATCGAGATAAAACCCCAACGCCAAAATCGGCAGCACCAATGCGCCCCCCCAAACCGGCAAGCGCGCCTTAACTATCTGAATATTCACTCGAATACCTCCTTCAAACTGAACCCTGGCGGCGTACCGCCAGGGATAAAACCCTTATCGCGGTGCGTCGCAAGTCACCTGACCTACACAAGTCTGACTGTTCTCGTTGTGCCACCCGGTGGTTTGCGTTTTACAGATGGGCACCATCCAGCCATACCAATTACAGTAGGCGGTCGAACCTGTTGATGAGGCGGCGCGACTGGACGAGACCGGCGCCACACTCGAGCGGCTCGACGAACTACTGGAGCGGCTGGACGAGCTGGGAGCCAAGCTGGAACGACTTGATGAACTTGGCACCAGGCTGGAACGGCTTGAAGAACTCGGTAGCGCGCTGGAACGGCTGGAAGAGCTGGGCGCGATACTGGAACGGGAGCTCGCCGGCACCGAACTGGTATTACCTCCGCCACCGATTTGCACATCAATACAACCGTGGAAGCGCTCGTAGGTTGGCGGTTCGCGGCCCCACTCAGCGTATATCACATGGCGACCAGTGCGCGAAGGAACTGTACAAGTGGTGTGGATATGCGCGTTGCCCTTATCTGCACGAACATTGGGGTAAGCGCCGGGGTTGTCGTCGTTATAAGGTAAATCGCAGAAGGGTTGGTCTTCAAAATCTGCCCAGGTTAACTCCTTACCGACTTGATAAACGAAGCCCGGTTTGGTGATCCAATAACGGAAGTCCGAGGTGTCATCGAAATGTGGGCCATTACTGATATCCCAGGAAAACACCAAACTGCCGGAATTGATATTGTTTACCGGCCAATTGATGGAATTGTCCCAAGGCGTTTTACCGCCTTTCCAAGTTTCGCTGTCAAAACCACACACATTTTTTGAAACCGGCCCCAGAACCTTGCGCCCTTGATGGTGATTGAGCACGCTCATATAGGAGTAGCCGCCGTTAAAGTCGCTCGCAAAAGCATCGCCGCACACCGGGTATTTAGCTGTCCCGTTAGCCACCTCATCGGGCTTGGTGACCTTGCCGCAAAAATAGTTACGTGCACCCGGGCTATCGACAAAACCGTGACCAAACGTCACCGCAGAAAAAGCCAGTAATACCGCACCCAAACCGCTTCGTTGGATTAATTTCTTATTCATTATTCACACTCCTTCACTTAACCGGATAAGAGAAACGATTCCTGTCGGAATCAAAACCCCCGGACAACCCGCCTTGGGAAACTACAAGTGACCACCCGCTCTGAGCCCGGCCTTTCGCCGCACACCAAAGCGCTACTTATCCGCGAAATACAACCGCAACAGGTATTGCCGGAGAGACATGCAGACGTCCATCGAGTGCTTATGAACTGCAAAATCATAGGAGAGAGCACAGGTACTTTCGGTTTTTATCGTTATTGTTCTAATCTTGGCCGGATCAAAAAACGCTTCCGGTATGCAAGTGGACAACTGCGCAGGCGAAAGTCTCTGCGCAGCAGACAGCGCTGTCAAATTGTTAAAAACAATGCCCTCGATCAATTAAATGAATGCGTCGATTAAGAGGACAACTGTGAAAATTTATCCGCCAGATGATGCGGAAATCGAAGACACGGACGACGAGGCCGCAAAATTACCTGTGTAATTTGCGCCGGCAATGGCGCCATCCAAGAGGATTTTCAGATACAGCGTTTTAGCCTCCTGCACATTGTTAACCGCTACCACGTAATATCCACGCCCATTTTCATAAATGCTAACGTCTGCTTCTGTCAGTGAAGCCCAGGATGCAGGCAACTTACCAACGGCAAATGGCGAAGAGGAAGCAGCGTAATTTTTTGCCGTCTTCACGCCTATCTCCAGTGCAGATTTGATCGACACTGGCGCATGCTCATGCCCCTCATGTGCCAGTGCAAACTGGCTCCACAAAAAGCTGATCAGAAATACCCGGAACAACACTATGTTTATCAACTGCCTTTTCATTATTTTCTCCTCGTTATTTTTATTTGCAAGAAATCACTAGTAGGAAACGACCACTAAAACAATTCATCATCAGACACACCATGCAAACTGCTCAATAAGTATTCGACCAGAGCCGCGCAGGATTTAACAGTACAAATTTGGCAAGTTTCGCGCGCACCCCACAGAGTTTGCTACACTGCGGGCCTGTTTTGCGGCCAGCATCCAACAACCCGATCGCCCCAAAGGAAATATTCTGTCGAATGAACCCACGTATTTTTATTGGTTTACAACACCTGGTTCCCCAGCACGCGCTCTCCCGCGCCGCCGGCTGGTTGGCCAGCACCCAAACACCTTTTATTAAGAACACCTTTATTAAATGGTTTGTAAAACGTTACCAGGTTGATATGAGCCTGGCGGCAGAAGAAAATCCAACCGCCTATGCCTGCTTTAATGATTTTTTCACCCGGGCACTCAAACCCGGTGCCCGTCCAATTGACTCGGCTAGCGACAGCATTGTGTGCCCCGCTGATGGCGCCATCAGCCAACTGGGCAAGATTATCGACGGCAAAATTTTTCAAGCGAAAGGCCAGGACTACACGGCGCTGGAACTGCTTGGTGGCGATGAAGCACTCGCGGCGGAATTTACCGATGGCAACTTTGCCACTGTGTATTTATCGCCGCGCGATTACCACCGCGTACACATGCCCTACGGCGGCAAGTTGCGCACCATGATCAGCGTGCCGGGCGAATTATTTTCAGTGAATACCGTAACGGCCGAGAATGTCCCGCGCCTTTTTTCACGCAACGAGCGCGCCGTGGCCATTTTTGACACCGACATTGGCCCCATGGCTGTTGTACTTGTTGGCGCCATGATTGTAGCGGGCATAGAAACGGTATGGGATGGCCAGATAGCACCTTTCGCCAGCCGCGACATTGCAACGTCCAATTACCCTTATCAGAATATCCAGTTAGCCAAGGGCGATGAAATGGGGCGCTTTAAACTGGGGTCGACAGCGATCATTTTATTTGCCAAAGACAAAATGCAGTGGGACCAAAAATTCATGGCAACCACCCCAACCAAAATGGGCGAGGTGATGGGGAAGCGAATTTAATTCCCCGCGCGCACCTATTTACTCCTCCAGATACACCTATCAAATACACCGGAATTGGTCACAGGACTGTAACGATTGGAAACGACCAATTCCGGAAAAATCACAAAAGACCCAGCAACAATCAGATAAAACAGAAAATTCTTGCCATGCATCACAGGGCTAACGTAATGTAATTAGCTCGCTCAGGAGTTTTGCACCCGGAAAAGAGTTATCGCCGGTTTGGAGAGATGTCTCCGGGCAATTATAAAAATAATAGCGTTATCTTTATCGGAATTACCCTCGCTACCCAGCTTGGTTTCGGTCAATCCGTCTAACTTTAATAATTAAGACGAGATTGAAATTATGTTTACTGTGCAACAACTACAATCAGCCAAAAACACCAAAGTATTTACCCTCAAAACCACAGCGGCAGTTATTGCCATGCTCGCAGGCTCTTCAGCATTTGCAGCAGCAACCGGCGGTTTCTCCACTACCGATGGCGGTAACGTCAGTGGTGCGCAATCGTTCACCGCGTCAACCTACGAGCAAATCAACACTATTATTGCCAACGCCAAACTCGATGCGAATGGCAGTAAAGTCACTGGCGGTGCTTATCCACTGATTATTACCTACACCGGCAACGAAGATGCACTGATCAACCAGATGATCAAAAACCACACCAAGGATTCCGCAGGCAATTGCCCAAATCCGCGCTGGAACGACGCCTACCGCTTCGTAGAAATTAAAGAATTTACCAAGGGTATTACCATCATCGGCGCCAACGGCTCTTCCGCCAACTTCGGCGTAGTGGTGAATAAATCCAGCAACGTTGTTATTCGCAATATGAAAATTGGTGCACTTGCCGGTGCCAACAATGATGCCGATATGATTCGTATCGACAGCGGCACCAATGTGCACGTTGATCACAACGAATTATTCGCGGTGAACAATGAATGTAATGGCTCACCCGACGGTGACCTGACCTTTGAAAGTGCAATCGACATTAAAAAAGATTCGCACAACATCACCGTGTCATACAACTATATTCACGACAGTAAAAAAGTTGGCCTCGACGGCTCCAGTAGTAGCGATATTGCAGGTGGTCGCGAAATTACGTTCCACCACAATATTTACAGAAATGTGAATGCGCGCTTACCGTTGCAACGCGGTGGTTGGACGCACATGTACAACAACTTCTACGATGGCATTACCGATTCCGGTATTAACGTGCGTCAGGCAGGCTACTCGTTAATTGAAAGCAACTGGTTCCAAAATGCCAACAACCCGGTGACCTGTCGCTATGACAGCAGCAACTGCGGTTTCTGGGATTTGCGCAACAACAACGTAAAATCGCCCGCAGATTTTGCGACTTACAACATTACCTGGACCAGCGGCGGCACCATCGACGCAACTAATTGGACTACCACTGCACCTTTCCCGATTAGCATTCCCTACAGCTACTCGCCCGTTACGCCACAGTGCGTAAAAGACAAGTTGGGAACCGTGGCGGGTGTAGGTAAAAACGGCGCAACGTTAACGTCTGCTGTGTGCGGAGGAACTACGAGTTCTGTCGCGAGTTCTGTTGCACCATCCAGTAAATCGTCCAGTTCGGTTGCCGTGGTGTCATCGAGCAAATCATCCAGTTCAGTTGCAGCAACATCGTCTAGCAAATCGTCCAGCTCTGTTGCTGTTTCATCCAGCAAATCCTCCAGCTCAGTCAGTAATGCACCCGTATTGACTGGCACAGGTGATTATCCGGATGGTTTCTCCAAGTGTGCTGACCTGGGCGAGACCTGCTCAGTCACTTCTGGCGATGGTTGGGTTGCATTTGGCCGCAAAGGCAAGTGGGTTACCAAGAAAGTTTCTGTACCCGGTTCAATTGCCTGTACCGTTGCCGCGTTCGGATCTGATCCAGCGGGCAACCCGAACAAGTGCTCGTACAAAAAATAATGGAATTTTTTTCTCTCCTTACAGTTGTCTTGTTAAACGTGGTTTAGCGAAAACCGGTTTTTCTAACCGTTGTGTAACTGAAACTGTTTAGCAACACTGTCAAAAAAAATCCCGCTGCAGTGACTGCAGCGGGATTTTTTTATTGCGCTAAAAGAACAAACACTTATGGCAAGGTCAAAATCAAATTCTTAACGCTTATCGATTTAGCCGCCGTTGCGCTAAATGTTTCACCGTAAGAAACGCTCTTGGCGGTCATACCAATGCTTGCAGTGGTGACGTAATTAGGCGCTGTCACCGTCCAACTTACCGTTTTGGTTCCACCATCGGCGATGCTGCCAACATTTTGCGTTGCCGTACCAGAAGCCAATACAAAACCCGCTGGCAGGTTGATGCTGACATTCACGTTGTGCGCATCCAAATCACCGGTATTTTTCACGGCGACAGAGTAAGTGAAATTAAATCCGCGAAACACACTCGTCGGTGCAGTTATGGTGTTGGAGAATACCGGGCCGGTCGCTACAGAAAAATTTTCTTCCGTTGCCAGGGTGTAAGGCTCCGCTGTCGCACCATCAAACGATGAACTGTAGGCATAAACTTTTACCACCGCCGCCTGACTTGCACTGGCAGCAACTTGATGCACGTTGTCTTTCACTGTGGTATCAGAATCCAATTGGGTATTTGTGGTTT